>ENA-ORCR01000019-ORCR01000019.1-marine-metagenome-genome-assembly--contig:-NODE-19-length-258027-cov-8.120853_pt1 | contig 258027 bp, 246 predicted proteins | sample MGYA00237782_ERZ508514 | MGnify/ENA primary metagenome ERZ508514 (study PRJEB26185, sample SAMN06268960) | marine metagenome | isolation source: Eden Landing Ponds, San Francisco, CA, USA | place... | reverse complement strand
CGCGCAGTCGGCGACTTCGACGCGATGTACGAGTTCTCCGAGGAGGTCGTCTGCCGGTGTGGCGGCGACGTCGAGGTTTCCGAGCAGGAGACCTGGTTCCTGCGCTACAACGACGAGGACTGGCGGACCAAGACCCGGCGAGCCGTCGAGGGTCTGGACGCCATCCCCGAGCACACCCGCGACGAGTACTACCACACTATCGACTGGCTCGAGGAGTGGCCCTGCATCCGGAACTACGGCCTCGGCACGCGGCTCCCCTGGGACGACGACTTCGTCATCGAGCCGCTGTCCGACTCGACGATCTACATGGCCTACTACACGATCGCGCCGCGGCTCCAGGAGATTCCCGTCGAGGACCTCGACCGGGCGTTCTTCGATGCGCTCTTCTTCGGGCCCGACGCGGTGGCGGATCCAGACGATCGCGCCCTGGAGCTGCGCGAGGAGTGGGCGTACTGGTACCCGGTGGACTACCGTTGCTCGGGGAACGACCTCATCTCCAACCACCTGACCTTCTACCTCTACCACCACGCCGAGCTCTTCGAGGAAGCCGACTGGCCCCAGGGGATCACGATCATGGGCATGGGCTTACTCGAAGGGCAAGCCATGAGTTCCTCGAAGGGCCACGTGGTGCTGCCTGACGAGGCCATCGACCGCTACGGCGCCGACACCGTCCGGTTCTTCCTGCTGAACAGCTCCGAGCCCTGGCAGGACTACGATTGGCGCACCGATGCGGTCGGGTCGGCACGCGAGCAGTTGGACCGCTTCTACGACCGGGCCGTCCAGATCGCCGACGGCCCGGCCGGGGAGCGCGACCTCGAGCGGATCGACCGGTGGCTGCTTTCGAGACTGCAGGCGGCCATCGAGACCGCGACGGAGGCGATGGAGGGCTTCGAGACGCGGACGGCCACCCAGGCGGCCTTCTACGAGCTCGAGGAGGCCCTCCGGTGGTACCGCCGACGGGCCGACCTCGACCGAGCCGGTGCCCGGTGGACCCTGCACGAAGTGCTTCGCCAGCGGCTGGTCATGCTCGCGCCGTTCGTCCCCTTCCTCGCGAACGAGCTCCACGAGCGGCTCACCGGCGAGCCCGCGGAGGACGCCGATTGGCCCGAGCCCGACCCCGCGCTGGCGAGCCCGCGGGTCGAGGCCGAGGAGGACCTGGTCCGCGACCTCCTCGCCGACGTCCGTGAGGTCGTCGAGGTCACCGGGACCGAGCCCGAGACGATCCGGGTCTTCGTCGCTCCCGGGTGGACGCGCGAGGTCTTCGACGCCGTCGTCGAGGCCGGCCCCGACCACGGCGCGGTCATGGGACGGCTCATGGAGGACGAGGCGATGCAGGCCCGCGGGCAGGCCGTCAACGACCTGGTCGGCACGCTCTCGACCTTCGTCCGCGAGCGCCCCGAGGGCCGGGTGTCGGTGCTCCAGGACGTCGACGAGGCGGCCGTCTACACCGACGCCGCCGACGTCATCGCGGCCGAGTTCGACGCCGAGGTCGAGGTCGTCCCCGCCGAGGACGCCGACGCCGAGAAGGCCGCGGACGCGGTTCCGTTCCGGCCGGCGATCCTGCTAGAGTAGCCCCGACGACCGCGACCAGACACGCTTTTGACCCCGCCCGGGTAACGGTCGACCATGAGCGAAGAGGAGACCGGGGGCCTCATCCGGACCGTCACCAAGCCCTACCGGAGCCGCCCGGACAGCGAGATGAGCATCATGGGCATGCTGCTGGGCCTCGGCCTGATCATGGTCATGATCCCGCTGCTCCCCTTCATCGCGATCATCTGGATCCTCTCGAAGCTCGGCGCGTTCGGCGCTAGCGAGTGAGATCGGTGTCGACGAGTTCGAAGCCCGTCCCGACCCCTTCCTCGGTGGCCCGCTCGTAGGCAGCGTGGGCCGCGGCCACGTCCTGGATGGCCAGCCCGGTCGAGTCGAACACGCTGAGTCCGGTGTCGGGCTCGCGGCCCGGTAGCGTGCCCGAGACGATCTCGCCGAGCGTGCCGTGGAGGTCCGCGTCCGAGAGCGTGCCCGCACTCCAGGGTACGTTGATCTCCCCGGAGTGGACGCACTGGTCGTAATCGTCGATGACGAGCGTCGCGTCGAGGAGGATCTCGTCGTCGAGCTCGTGCTTCCCCGGCGCGTCGGCGCCCATGGCGTTGACGTGGGTGTGTTCGCCGAGCGCCTCGCGTGGCACGATCGGTGACTCGACGGGCGTCGCCGTCGAGAGGACGTCACACCCGGCGGCCTCCGCGATCGAGCCGGCCCGGACGTCGAAGCGGTCCTCGAAGGCCTCGACGAAGGCCCGCTGTCGGTCCGCGTCGACGTCGGCGATCACGACCGTCTCGATCGGCCGCACGGCCGCGACGGCCTCGAGCTGGGTGTAGGCCTGGGCGCCGGCACCGACGATGCCCAGCGAGCTGGCCCCTTCGACGGCGAGGTGGCGTGTCGCGACTGCGGCCGCCGCCCCCGTCCGGAGGCGGGTCAGCGTCGTGCCGTCCATGATCGCGAGGGGAAGCGCCGTCTCCGGGTCCGAGTAGATCATGGTCCCGATGACGCTCGGGAGGCCGTGGCGGTCCGGGTTCGACGGGTGCGCGTTCACCCACTTCACGCCCGCGGCGTCCCAGTCGCCGACGTGGAGGTAGGCCGGCATCGCCCGGAAGTCGCCGTCGTACTGGGGGAGGTCGATGTAGGTCTTCGCCGGCATGATCGCGTCGCCTCGGGCATAGGCCCCAAACGCCGCCTCGACCGCGTCGATCACCGCCGGGTAGGTCGCCGTGGCCTCGACGGCCTCGGGGTCCAAGAGCAGCGTCTCCATGCCGGCCATACTCCCGGGCTCGACTTAGGTCGTCTGCTCACGCATACCGCCGAGCCGGCCTGGGGGAACACTAATGCCCGTCCTGGCGAGACGTCGACCGAATGAGCGGTACGATCCAGGCGGAGTGTGCCGACGGGGTCTGCACCATCACCATCGAGCACACGGGCAAGCGGAACGCCCTCACCTACGGGATGCTCGCTGACCTCGCCGAGGCGATCGACGCCCGCGTGGCGGCCGGCGGCCGGGACGTCCTCGTCATCCGCGGGGCCGGCGAGAAGGCGTTCAGCGCCGGCCACGACCTCGACCAGGACCGGAGTGAGGCGGGCCAACAGCACTGGCGGGACGCGACCGACAACCTCGCCGACTACCCCTACCCGACGATCGCGATGGTGAACGGTGACACCTTCGGTGGCGCGGTCCACGTCGCCGCCGCCTGCGACATCCGGATCGGCCGACGCGGCGCGCGGTTCGGGATCACGCCGGCGAAGATCGGCGTCGTCTACCCCCCGCTCGGCATCCAGCGGATCACCCGGTTGCTCGGCCCCGCGAAGACGAAGGAGCTGCTCTTCACCGGGAAGACCATCGACGCCGAGACCGCCCGGGCGATCGGCTTGCTGAACCAGTTGACCGATCCCGAGGCCCTCGAGCGGGTGACGTACGACATGGCCGAGACGATCGCCGCCAACGCGCCGCTCTCGCTCAGACGCATGAAGTGGATCGTCGATGCCGTTCTCGACGGCGGGTCACTCTCCGAGGAGGCCATCGAGCAGGGGCGGCAGTACGCCCGCGAGTCCTACGAGAGCCAGGACTTCGCCGAGGGCCGGGCGGCCTTCGCCGAGGGCCGCGACCCCGAGTTCGAGGGCCGGTGACGCAGCGGCCGACTCACTCGACGGCGCCGGTGTCCCGGAGTCGGTCGATCTCGTCGCCATCGAGGCCGAGGCGCTCGCGGAGGACTGTGGCGGTGTGCTCGCCGAGCGCCGGGGCGTCGTCGGTGGGCCGCGTCTCACCCTCCGAGAAGTGTAGCGGGTGGCCATGCAGCAGCACCGGGCCGGCTACGTCGTGGTCGTGCTCGACGACGTACCCAAGCTCCTTGGTCTGCGGGTGGTCGACGACGTCGCTGATCCGGTTGAGTGGGCCGTTCGGGAACCCGTGGTCGTCGAAGATCGCCTGCCACTCCGCGGTGGTTCGCTCCCGGAGAATTGGGTGCATCACGTCGGCGATCTCGTCGTAGTGCTCGAGCCGGGAGGCAAGGGTGTCGTACTCGAGCAGCTCCTCGGTCTCGAGGACCTCCGTGACGAACGTCTCCCAGCCCTCGTCACCGCCCGTCGCGAGGAAGGCGACGTGCCCGTCGGCGGTCTCGGCGACTTCGTAGGGAACCCGGCCCTGGTGGCGCCGGCCGAACGGGGTCGGGTCCTCGCCGGTCATCCCGTACTCGGTGAGATACTCCTCCAGGAAGGAGACGATCGTCCCGAAGAGGTCCGTCGACACCCGTTGGCCGGGGCCGCCGGTCTCCCGGTCGTAGAGGGCGGCCAGGATGCCGATCGTCGCATAGAGGCCGGCACCGATGTCGCCGAGCGCCTGCCCGAGCTTGACCGGTTCGCCGTCCTCGGGCCCGGTGACGCTCATGATCCCGCCCTCGGCCTGGAGCACGAGGTCGACGCCCTTCGCGGCGGCCTTCGGTCCACGCTCGCCGTAGCCTTTGATGCTGGCGTAGACGAGGTCGGGATTGCCCGTCGCGAGGTCCTCGTAGCCGAGGCCCAGCCGCTCCATCGTCCCCGGACTGAAGTTCTCGACGACCACGTCGGCGTCTGCGACCAGGTCCTCCGCGAGCTGCCGGCCCTCCTCGGTCTTGAGGTCGATGGCGACGCTCGCCTTGTGCCGGTTCCGGGCGAGGTGGTCGGCGCTGACGCCGTTCCGCTTCGGCTCGCTGCCCCGCTCCATGGCGCCAGTCCCGGGCCGCTCGACTTTGATGACCTCCGCCCCCAGCAAGCCGAGGAGCTGGGTGCACCAAGGGCCGGCGCGAACCTGGCTGAAGTCGACGACCGTCACGTCGTCTAGCATGCCCGCCCGTTCCGGGAAGCGGCACATCAATCTACCCGTCGGTGGGGATCGATCGAACAGCGAAATGGTGTGAGAACGCCCGAAGCGGTCCGCCGGTCGGGGGTGGTGGTGTGACCTAGGCGAGCGTCACATCGCGCCGCCCATGCCGCCCATGCCACCCATGCCGCCCATCCCGCCCATGCCGCCACCGGGGGCACCGCCCTCGCCCTCCTCGCCCTCGGTCGAGAGGTCGCCGGCGGAGATGATGTCGTCGATCTTCAGGACCAGGTTGGCGGCCTCGGTGGCCGAGGCGAGTGCCTGGGACTTCGCGTGGGCCGGCTCGATCACGCCGCTGTCGAAGGTGTTCACGACCTCGCCGGTGAAGACGTCGAGCCCGGCCTGGGCGTCGCCGCCTTCGTGGGCTGACCGGAGGTCGACCAGCGTGTCGATCGGGTCGAGCCCGGCGTTCTCCGCGAGCACGCGCGGCACGAGCTCGAGCGCGTCGGCGAACGCCTCGACGGCGAGCTGCTCGCGCCCGGAGATGGAGTCGGCGTAGTCACGGACCCGCGAGGCCAGCTCGACCTCCGCGGCACCGCCGCCGGCCAGCACGCGGCCGTGGGCGACCGTCTGCGTGACGACCTCGAGGGCGTCGGAGACCCCCCGCTCGAGCTCGTCGACGACGTGATCCGTCGAGCCACGGAGGAGCAGGGTCACGCCGTGGGACTCCTCGGTGTCAGAGGTGACGTAGAACAGCTCGTCGTCCTCGTCCCGGGTGACCGTCCCGTGGCCGAGGTCGTCGGCGTCGATGTCGTCGAGGTCGGAGACGATGGCGCAGTCGAGGACGTTCTTCAGGAACGTGATGTCGCTCTTCTTCGTGCGCCGGACGGCGAGGATGCCCTCCTTGGCGAGGTAGTGCTGGGCGAGGTCGTCGATGCCCTTCTGGCAGAAGACGACGTTCGCGCCGGAGGCCTTGATCTGCTCGACCTTCTGTTTGAGCTGCTCCTCCTCCTGATCGAGGAACTGCTGGAGCTGGTTCGGGTCGTCGACGCTGATCTGCGTGTCGACGTCCGCCTCCTCGACCTCGATGGGGGAGTTCGTGAGGAGGATCGACGCGTCCTCGACCTCGGAGGGCATGTCGTCGTGGGTCGGGTCCTTGTCGATGACGGCACCGGTGAGGAGCTCGGAGTCGCCCACCGAGCGCCCGGTCTGGGTCTCGATGTCGACGACCTCGAGGTCGACGATGTTGCCGCCGTCGTCGGCCTCGACGGTGACGCGCTTGACCGCCTCGACGACGAGCTGAGCGATGACGTCCTTGTTGGCCTCCGCGCCCTTGCCCGTGATGGAGGTCTCGGCGACGTTCTGGAGGACGTCGTCGTCGTCCACGTCGACGCGCTCGGCGATCTCCTGGACCTCCTCCCGGGCCTTCTCCGAGGCGAGGTTGAAGCCGCGGATGATGGCCGTCGGGTGGATGTCCTGCTCTAGGAGGTCCTGGGCGTTCTTCAGGAGTTCGCCAGTGATCGAGACGGCTGTCGTGGTGCCGTCGCCGGCTTCGTCCTCCTGGGTCTCGGCGACCTCGATGACCATCTCGGCCGTCGGGTTGTCGATGTCCATCTCCTGGAGGATCGTCACGCCGTCGTTGGTGATGGTGACGTCTCCGATCGAGGAGACGAGCATCTTGTCCATGCCTTTCGGACCGAGTGTCGAACGGACCGCGTCGGCGACCGCCCGGGCGGCACTGATGTTGTGCTCCTGGGCGTCGCGGTCTTTCACGCGCTGGGCGTCATCGCCCATGATGATCATCGGCTGACCGCCGCGCATCTGCTGGCTCATAGTCAGCAGGTGGTTGATTGCGATTCTATATAAATCTTCGGAAGCCGTCCGGCCACAGTCTGTCGGTTTTCCTGGCGGTCGGCGCTGGGGGAATCGGTGGCCGTCGCAGGGATGCAGGCATCACCAGTACGGCCGCCCACGCGACTGCCGCCGATCAGTCGACGGTCCCTCCCCCCAGAGCGACCCGCCGTTCGTTCCTGGCGCCGACGGGCCGCCGCCGTCACTCTCGTTCGGTGGCCGCGAAGTAAGCCACTAGGTACTGGTGGAGGATCATCAGCGGGGACATGACGACCATGAGAAGGAAGCCCGGCGGGAAGACGCCGAGTGACACCGTCACGATCGCCACGAGCGCCGGGAGTTGCCCGTACAGTGCCACCACCACGCGGGGGTGCCGCCGATTCGAGTCGGCCCACGCCCCCAACGGTTGCAGGTAGAACAACCACGCGAACATCACGGACCCAAGCAGGGCGAACCAGACGACGCGATCGATCGACATGACGGCAACGTACCCGATCAATCCGGTCCAGAACAGGCCGCCGAACAGTCGGAGGCCGTCCACTGGCCAGCCCGCATCGTCTTCATGGGTCGGCCGCCGCATCAGGAGGAGACTGATCAGCAGGAGGGCGGGCCACCCGACGGCGAACAACAGTTCTACCGGGAGTCCACGGGCCAGGTCTCGGAAGCTCCCGATGGAGGCTTCGAGCTCTAGTTTCCAAAGGAGTGCCAGGCCGCCAGCCGCAACGGCCACCCAGACCGACCGAGCCGGGGACTCCTCGTCGCCGGTCGCGACCGACCCGGTCGATTCCAGCCGGGCGACCGCACTCGGGAGGTACTGAATCGTGTGGTACCAGTACCAGGTTGCGATCCCCGCCGACACCGGGAGCGCGAACTCCTCGCCCGTTTCGGCAACCGCCCTGAGGAAAGGCCGCCCGACGCCGACCAGTCGACCGGTCCCGGCAGCCCACCCCGCCAGCGCATCGACCGTCACTCCCCAGCCAACGATGGCGACCCCGGGATCGAAGAGGCCGCTATCGAGGTACACTAGGAGGCCACTGATCGGGACCAGTATGCCAACGACACAGGCCGTGGTGCCCGCGGCCCCGGTTGCCCCCTGCGTGGCACTCGTGAGGTGGTCGTATAGCGTGTCTTCGATCTCGAGCGCGGTGCTCGAAAGCCATCGCGTGAATCTGCTCTCCCGGGCGTCCCCCACGTCCCAGAGGATCCCAAGCAGGACGAGGAGTTCCAATACCGGGAACACCGCGTTCAGCGCCCCGCCCAGCCAGCCGAGCAGGACGAGGGGCGTCACGTACCCAGCGGCGGTGCCACCGGCGGCGAGAAGCCGGCCGATCACTCTCGCCCATCGCGGCCACCGGTTCGTGAGTTCGAACTCGGCCTTGCTGTCTGCGCGGGCGTCCGACGAGAACACGTCGATCATATCGTAGGCTTCGCCAGCCGGATCCCCCAACGGCTCCGCCTGGGTCACCGAGAGATACGCTGCGATTAGGGCGCAGCTCAGGACCGTCGTCAGCAGGAGGTAGTCCCCGATCGCGATGGCCGTCGCGACGATCGATGCCCAGACGGCCGACCCGAGGAACACGACGGGGAGGGCGAATGCCCCGGCCACGACCGCGAGGATCGCCCTGAACGATCGTTCGCTGCGGACCCGTTGCTTGATCGGCGGAGGATACACCGTCGGCATGAAGAAGTAGAACACGGCGACGAGAAACACGAGCTGTGTCGCCGACAGGACGAGTGAATCCCTGACCCCAAGATTGATCGCTGACGAGGCGAGCACCGCGCCCAGGCGGCTGTCGAAGGCCACCAGCATCGACTCCGGGAGCAGCCGAACGACCGTTTCGATGGTGCCCGTCCCCACGACGGTCAGCCCGACGGGCCCGAGCCGTTCCGGGAGTCGGGACTGCAGCACAGGGAAACCGATTGGAGTTTCTCCCTTAAACTTTCCCAGCGGGCCCTGGCGATCGGCAGTGCAATCTGGGGACACCCGGCCAACGAATCCCTCCTAGCGTCCTGGTGTCGCGTGTTGCCCGCCGGCCGGCGATCAGTCTACGAAACCTCGTTGATTTCGACGGGAGTGGTCCCTATATCGCGGCGGGCCTAGAGCGCCAGGACTGGGATTTGAACCCAGAATCCCGTATGGGAACACGCTTTCCAGGCGTGCGCCTTGCCGTTCGGCCATCCTGGCCCGTCCCAGACTACCCGACCGCGCCGGTTAAGCGCTTTCGTTCTCCCGCAATCTCGCAGCGAGCGTGGCACTTGCGCCCGCCGCCCCGACCGTGACCAGCACGGCCACGCCGAACTTCGTCACGAGGCTCGCTCGGAAGCCCGTGGCCAACTCGTAGCCCGTGAGGATCACGAGAAACGAGAGCCCGCCGACGAGTCCCCAGACGACCGCGTCCAGGCTCAGTTCCACGGGGCGATCGGCGGTCGACGGTTCACCACCCTCACTTCTTGGCCGCGACGGCCTCGATCTCGACGGCCGCGCCCTTCGGGAGCGCGTCGACCCCGATCGCGCTCCGGGCCGGCGGGTTGTCCTGGAAGTACTCGCTGTAGGCCTCGTTCATCGCGCTGTAGTCGTCGATGTCGGCGAGGAACACCGTGACCTTGAGCACGTCCTGGAGGGCCAGACCTTCCTCCTCCAAGATGTTCTTGACGTTCTCCAGCGCCTGGCGCGTCTGGACCCCGACCGACTCCTCGCCGAGGAACTCGCCGTCGGCCGTGAGCGCGATCTGGCCGGCCGTGAACACGAGGTCGCCATCGGTCGTCGCCTGGCTGTAGGACGCCGCGGGCGGCGCGGCAGCAGGGCTGTTAATGACCCGTTTCATGCGCGGAAGTCACACACCGCGACAATAAAGGTACTCGCCGGATCCGTAGCCGGTACCCGCTTCCATACGTCTCAGGCCTGCACCTCGACCTCGTAGCCGGCCGCCTCGAGCCTCGAGAGCAACGCCTCTACGTGGTCTGGTCCCCGCGTCTCGATCTCCACTTCGATCTCCGCGTCGTCCATCGCCACGTCCCGGGAGGTGCGGTCGTGGGAGACGGCGTAGATGTTCGCCCGGGCTTCTGAGATGAGCTCAGCCAGCTCCACGAGCGCGCCCGGTCGGTCGGGCAGCACCGTGCGGATCTTCAGGTAGCGGCCGGTCTCGACCAGCCCGCGGAGCAGCACCGTCGTCAGCGTGTTCACGTCGATGTTTCCGCCCGAGAGTACCGGCACGACGACCTCGTCGGGCTCGACGTCGATCGCGCCGCCGAGCAGCGCGGCGAGGCCGACCGCCCCGGCGCCCTCAACGAGCGTCTTCGCCCGCTCCAGCGCGTACGTGACCGCGACGGCGACTTGGGAGTCCGAGACGGTCACGACGTCGTCGACGCGCTCCTGGATGATCTCGAAGGGCCGCTCCCCGCCGCGTCTGGCCGCGATCCCGTCCGCGATGGTGTCGACCGCGTCGAGCGTGACCAGTTCGCCGGCGGCCAGCGATTCGACGTACTTCGGCGCGCCCGCCGCCTCGACGCCGACCACCCGCGCGTCGGGCTTCCGGGCCGTCACGGCGGTGGCGATTCCGCCGATGAGGCCACCACCGCCGACCGGCACGACGACGGTGTCGACTTCGGGCAGGTCCTCGACGATCTCGAGGCCGATCGTGCCCTGGCCGGCCATCACCGCGTCGTCGTTGAACGCGTGGACGTAGGTCCGCCCCTCTTCGGCCTCGATCTCGCGGGCTCGCTCGGCGGCCGCGTCGTAGTCGGCGCCGTGGAGGACCACCGTCCCGCCGTAGCCCTCCGTGGCCTCGACCTTCGAGACCGGGGCGTACTCGGGCATGACGATCGTGGCATCGACGCCCGTTCTGGTCGCGGCCAACGCGACGCCCTGGGCGTGGTTTCCCGCGCTCGCCGTGACCACGCCAGCCGCCCTGGCGTCCTCGGAGAGGGTGGCGATCCGGTTCGTCGCGCCGCGGATCTTGAACGCGCCAGTCCGCTGGAACGTCTCGGACTTGAGGTGAACCTCGGCGCCAACGAGGTCCGAGAAGACGTGGGAGTGAGACACCGGCGTGCGTCGGGCCACTCCCTCGACGCGCTCCCGGGCGGCGAGCACGTCGTCGAGTTCGATCATGCGTCGGCTTCGGTCGGCCCCGGGCTAACGCTGTCGGTCCCGACGGACGACGACGTCGGCCGCGTCGACGTAGTCGCGCACCCGGTCGGCCAACGCGGCGTCGCCGGGCCACTCGACGTCGACGCCGAGGCGGTCGGGGTCGCCGACGTAGACGGCAACGGCGTCGCTCTGGCCGGGAGCGACCGGCACCTCGACCCGGACGTAGAGCCCACGGCCGACCCCTTCGTAGGCGTCGAGCCGGTCGACCTCAGGCGTCCGGAGCAGGCGTCCATCGACCCGGCCACCGGGTCCAAGCGTCGGATACTCGCCGTCGACGCGGTGGAGGCCATCGAGGACGGCCTCGCCCGCGAAGGACCAGTCCTCGAGCACCTCGGCGACGGTCGTCTCGTCGGTCAGCGTCCCATAGACGAAGACGATCACGGTCTGCGATACCGGCGGGGGCCACTTGGCCAACGCGCTTCGTCGGCCCCGCGACGGTCACACGATACGGCTGGCCCTGTGACGGCGACGTCGTCTCAGGTGTCCCGAAGCTCCGGGACGAACGGTTCCTCGGGATCCACGCGCCGGTCAGAGAGCCCCTGCTCGGAGGAGAAGCGCGTGAGAGCCTCGAGCTCGGCGCGATTGGCCTCGATGCCGTAGGGCCAGAAGTCCTCGCCGAACGTCTCCCGGGTCTCCTCGACGTACTCGAGCAGCCATGGGAGCGAGACCGCGTGCGTCCCCGGGTTGTAGAGCCGCTCCAGCACCAGGTCCTTCGCGCGGACCATCGCGTCGTAGAGGGCGGTGGCGACCGCCGGCGCCTCGGCGTAGAGGTCCTCGTGCAGCACGACCGTGTGCATGATCGGGAAGACGTCCCGGCGCTCGTAGTAGTCCTTCTCGACCGCCTTGAAGTCCGGGAACAGTCGACTGACGCCATCGCCGAGCACCGCCGGCGGCTTGTAGGTGAACAGCGCGTCCAGGTCGCCCCGGTCGAGCATGTCGTGGAGGTCGTCGTCGGCGACGGTGACGTCGACCCCTTCGGGGAGGTCGAGCGGTATCTTCTCTTCCCGTGCCGTGACCCAGGTGACCTCCTCGGGACGGACGTCGTAGTCGTCCTGGAGGATGCCCCGGATGGTCGTGGCCATGGTCATCTGGTACTCGGTGAAGATCCCGACGGTCGCTCCCCGGAGGTCCTCGGGTTCCTCGATGCCGGCGTCGTCGTTGACGAAGATCATGCCGTGCCGGAAGTACCGCGACGGGAACACGGGGATGCCAACGTACGGACAGTCCCCCCGCGCCGTCCAGAGGACGAGCGTCGAGAGGCTCATCTCCGTGAGCTCGAACCGCTCGTCGGCATCGACGCCGGTCACTCGCTGGAAGAGCCGACCGGGGCGGTCGTGATCGATGGTGAGGTCGACCCCGTCGACGGTCACCTCGCCCGTCTCGAGCGGGAGAATCCGATCGTATCGGCCGATCGTGAGGGTCAGGTCGCGCGACATACACCGGGCCATTCCCGCCACCGAAATAACTGCGCCGAAGAGCCGGTGCCCCCCGACCGGCTCCCGCCTCAGCGCTCGTCGATCTGGACGAACTCGGCGTCGGTCGGGCCGACGTAGCGCGCCCGGGGTCGGATGAGGCGGTTGTCCGCCTGATACTCCAGAATGTGACCGACCCAGCCGCCCACGCGGCTCATCGCGAAGATGGGCGTGTACATGTCGATCGGGATGCCGAGCTGGTAGTAGACGGAGCCGGAGTAGAAGTCGACGTTCGGGGCGATGCCGTGCTGGCCCAGGTTCTTCTCGTTGGCGAGGTAGTCCTCGATCGCGGTCGTGTACACGTACCACTTCCGCTCGCCGGATCCCTCAGAGAGCTCCTTCGCCCGGGCCTGGAGGATCTCGGCCCGCGGATCCTTCACGTCGTAGACGCGGTGGCCCCAGCCGGGGACCCGCCAGTCCTCGCGCTCCTCCATCGCGGTCGTCACCCACTCGACCGGGTCCTCACCGCTCTCGTCGATCTCGACGAGCATCTCCATGACGTCCTGGTTCGCCCCGCCGTGGAGCGGTCCGGACAGCGCCGAGATGCCCCCGACGACGGCGCTGTACATGTCCGCGAGCGTGCTGCAGATCACCATCGACGTGAACGTCGAGGCGTTCAGGCCGTGGTCGGCGTGGAGGATGAGGGCCTGGTCGAAGGCCTCTTCCGCGACTGCGTCGGGCTCGGTCCCGGTCAGCATGTAGAGGAAGTTCGCCGCGTGGCCGAGGTCCTCCCGGGGCTCGACCGGCTCCTCGCCGTTCCGCAGCCGGTCGTAGGCGGCGAGCAGGGTGGGCATCCGGGCCGTGAGCCGGCGGCCCTTCCGGAGGGCGGCGTCGAGATCCGTCGGCTCGGAGCCGTCCTCGTCGTCGTAGGCCGAGAGCATGGAGGTGGCCGTTCGGAGCGCCCCCATCGGCTCCTCGTCGGCCGCCGCGAGGGATCGCACGGCCTCGATGGCGTCCCCGGAGACCGCCCGCTCGGTCGACATCTCGGATTCGAACCGGTCCAACTCGGACCGGCCCGGGAGTTCGCCGTGCCAGAGCAGATAGAGGACCTCCTCGTAGGAGGCCTCCCGGGCCAGGTCCTCGATCGAGTAGCCGCGATAGACGAGCCGACCGGCCTCGCCGTCGATGAAGCTGAGCGCGGACTCGGCGACGAGGACCCCCTCCAATCCCTTCCGTAGCTCGTCGCTCATGGCGCGAGGTTCGAAACCGCCGAGGAAAAGCATTACCGTTTCGGCGGACGCCGAAATCGCTGCAGGCGCCGGCGAACGTGGCGCTCCGTTGCGGGCTGCTCCGCTCGGGCAAGGCTTTTGCTCGACCCGGGAAACGTTCGGGCGATGGCGGGCGAGGACGTGGCCTACGAGCCGACGAACGTGAAAGCGGTGCTCTCGGAGATGAAGGACACCGCCGAGCTCCTGATCGATCTCGCCTACTCGTCGGTCCTGCACGGGAGCGAAGACCTCGCTGCGGAGGTCGTCGCCCTCGAAGAGCGGATGGACGTCCTCCAGCTCCGCGCCCGCATGAGCCTCCTGCTGGCGGCCCGAAACCCCGAGGACGCCGAGGCCCTTGCGCCGGTCCTCGGGGTCGTCGGCGCCGCCGAGAAGATCAGCGACGCGACGGGGGACATCGCCAAGATCGTCTTAGAGGAGATCGGCCTCCCGGCGGCCCTGCGCGGGGCCCTGCCCGAAGCGGTCGAGACCGTCGCCCGGGCCGAGGTGGCGGCCGACTCTCCGTACCTCGAGGGCACGCTCGGCGACCTGAACGTCGAGACCGAGACCGGCGTCCGCGTGATCGCGATCCGGCGCGCGGGTGACTGGCTGCTCGCGCCCGACCGCGACACCCGACTCCAGCGGGGCGACATCGTCCTCCTCCGCGGGCCCGAGGCGGGGCTCGTCGAAGTCTACGACGCGATCGCCGGCGAGCCCTACGTCCTCCCCGACACCGAGGAGCCGGCGATCGAGGACCTAGAGCGAGCCGTCGACTCCATCGTCCACATGAAGGACATGAGCGAGCTGGCCGTCGACCTCGCCTACGGCGCGGTCCTCTTCGACTCCGAGGCGGTCGCCGAGGAGGTCCTCGAGCTCGAAGCCGAGGTGGACGCGCTGCAGTCCCGCTTCGAGGCGTGGACCCTCCGTGCGGCCGGCCGGGTCGAGGACCCGATCGCCCTGCGCGGGCTGGTCCACCTCGCCAGTGCGACGGAAGTGATCAGCGACGCGGCCTTGGAGATATCGGAGGGCGTCCTCCGGGGGCTGGCGGCCCACCCGGTCGTCGCGGAGGCCGTCCAGGAGTCCGACGAGGTCATCGTCCGCGTCTCCGTCGAGCCCGGCAGCCGACTCGTCGGCACGACGCTGGGTGAGCGCAGCCTCGCCACCGAGACCGGGATGCGGGTCATCGCCATCCGACGCGCGGGCGAGGCGGGCGAGTGGGTCGTGTCCCCGACCTCCCAGACTGCGGTCGACGCGGGCGACGTCCTCATCGCGAAGGGAACGCGGGCTGGGGCGGAGCGGCTCGAAGCGGCCGCGGCGGCCCCCGACTAACCGACTCACGCCTCGTCATCGCTCGGCTCGGCCGTCCGCGCCAGCCGGAGGGCCGACCGGACCGTCAGGGCGGCCGTGACGAGCAGGCCGACGGTCACCGCGAGCACGAACGCGAGCAGCACGAAGAGCGCCGGCGATCCCCGAGCGTCGGGGTTCGGCCCCGCCAGCTCGAAGACGCGGAAGGCGTAGGCGACCACCGCGAGGGCGGCGCCGGAGCCAAAGCCCAGGGCGGCGTTCCGGCGGACGTCGAGGGCGGCCACCAGCTCCCGGGTCGCGTCGCGGTCGGGCACGGCCGACGGGACGGTCCGGGGCGGCAAAGCGGGTTCGGTCCAGTCCGGGCGAACTGCCGCGGTCGCTGGCACGACGGCCCCGTCGCGCGGTCCCCGGCGCCGGCATCCCGACAGACACAATACGGTGGCCCCGTCGTGTACGGCCGATGACGAGCCTCGGGACGGCGCGCGCCGAGCCCGGCGAGATCGCGACCGGCCGCCTCCAAGTCGGCGAGTCTCGGGACGGCTCACCGGTACGGCTCCCGGTCTGTGTGGTCGAGGGCGCCGAGGACGGCAAGACCCTCTACGTCCAGGCCGCCAGCGACGGCGACGAGCTCAACGGCGTGGGCGTCCTCCAGCGGGCCATTCCCCAGCTCGACCCCGCCGAGGTGGCGGGCACGATCCTCATCGTCGGCGTCGTCAATTACCAGGCCTTCCAGCAGGCCGTCCACCGCAATCCGCTCGATGACACGAAGCTCAACCGCGTCTACCCGGGCGACCCCGAGGGCACCACCAGCGAGCGGTTGGCCCACGCGACCTTCGAGGTTGCCACCCGGGCCGACCTCGCCTTGGACCTCCACCAGGGGTCGACGAGCCGGATGATCGACGAGGTGCGGATCCGGGTCGGCAGCCGCCACCGGCTCCACGACGCGTGCCTGGAGCTGGCGAAGGTGTTCGGCTGCGGGTACGTGCTCGACCAGAAGGGCCCCGACGGACAGCTCGCCCGGGCGGCCCCCGACGAGGGGATCCCGACCGTCGACCCCGAGCTCGGTGGGTCCGTCGGCTACGACGAGGGGAGCATCCAGACGGGGGTGCGTGGCCTGCTGAACGTCCTCGGCCACTACGGGTTCCTGGATCGCGAGGTCGAGCCGGCGCCGCAGGTCCGCGCCCGTGGCTTCGAGCGGATCGACGCCCCGGCCGGCGGGCTGGTGCGCTTCCACACGGACCTCGGTGACCGCGTCGCCCGGGGCGATCCGCTCTTCGAGGTCACGGACGTCTTCGGCACGACGAAGGAGACCGTCTCGGCAGACACCGGCGGCGTCCTCTGGCGGACTCGGCGGCTGCCCCAGGTGGCTTCAGGCGAGTACGTCTGCTCCGTCGGGACCGACGTCGACGAGTACTGAGCACGGACAAGCGAGCCTTTCACTCTCCCCGGCGCTTTTCCGGACGGGGGCACAGTCCCCGGTGATGCATCGGCGCCGCTACCTCGGGCTGACGACCGGGGCCCTGGCCGGGCTCGCCGGCTGTGGGGGCGCCCCGCGGGAAGCCGACGACCCGACAGCCTCCCCCACGCCGACCCGAGACGAGCCCGAGCTCGGGGTCGGCGTCGAGACCGACCGCTACCTCGTCCGAACCTACGCCCAGCGCCCCATCGACCGTGCCATCGACCCCGACCAGGTCGTCCCCATCGCGGACGTCTCCGAGCCGCTCCGGGATGCCCTCCGGACCGCGGTGGCAGACGAGTACCGGGCGGCGTCCGTGTCGGAGGCGTTCCTGGCGGCCATCGACGGGTTCAGGAGGCACAGTCACAGCCCACCGTTCCGCCTCTACGTCAGCGTGGACGGGACGCCCTACGCCTTCGACCCGACCGTCCCCGTGTTCACCGCGCACCTCGAGATGGGCGTCGAGGATCCGGACCCGGATCGGACGATCGGCCCGGACGACCTCGGCGGGCTGTCCGAGCCGGTCGCCGCCTTCGTGCGGACGATCGGGGCCTTCACCGTCGAGGTCGCGCAGACGACGTACCGCCGATCGGTCGTCCCCGACGAGGTGCTCGACTTCCTCGATGCGCACGACTACGTCCGCGACCCGGACGGTGTCGGCCGCATCGTCACCGACCGGGTGGACCCGGGCCCACCGTACTCCATCACGGCCAGCGAACTGACGGCCGAGGAGCTCTGGGGCCACCCGGTCCTCGCGGCGAGCTCGTTCCCGCCGCCGCTCCGGCGGTTCCTCGAGGCTGCCGTCGCTTCGGACCGGCGGGCGCCCGTTACCCGGCCCGACCGGACCGAATATCGGACCAATACGCTCCCCGCGTCCTACGGGGACCACCTCGGCCCCGAACACGGCCCGACGTTCGGGCCGTACGTCGACCTCGGCGGCACGCTCTACGCCGTCCGAGCCACCGAGATCCGACGGGACGCGATGCCGATCGCGGTGTCGGCTGCCGTCGCCGGCCCGCGCTCGTTCACGGTGACCGTCGAGCCATCTTCGGCCGGCGCCAAGCCGGCAGTCGACGGCCCCATCGAGCTCCAGAGCCCCGGTGCGCTGCCGAGTGTGCTCTGGGTGAAGGCCGGGTCGGAGCGCCACCTCCTCGACAGCGACGCCTACGGCAGCACCTGGTGGAGCGACGGTAGTCGGGGGGAACGTATCGAGGAGACAGCCGAGGCATCGGTCGCGCCCGAGGGAGACCGCTCGGCCACCTACCGGATTCCGGCGGCCGTCCCCGGGGGGACCTACGCCGCCTGGGGGCAGCTACAGGTCAGTTGGACGCCGAGAGACGAGGAGCGACCGACCCCACCGCTACCGTTCCCGTTCCAGGTGGCTCTACAGGTCCCGCCTGTCTCGACCGAATAAGAGGGAGTCGTGGGTGGTTCTACGCGGCCTTTTCCATGCCCGCATCAGCCTCGGCGGGCTCCTCTCCCGGTTGCTCCGCCGTGCTGATGCCGAGCACGCTGTAGATGAGGCAGGTCCGGCCGATCCCCGTCGCCAGCAGGATCAGGCCGATGACGGCGGCCACGACACCCGCTAAGGCCTGGCCGATGCCGATCCAGGCGAGCGGGAGGACCCCAGCGTACCCAGCGACGCCGACGAGCACGAGGAGCGCGCCGAGGGCGATGCGCACGGTCCGGTCCATCGATCCGACGTTCTGTTTCATGATTGTCACCGATCCATCTACGCTTTGTATGGCCATAACCCGGCTGTATGACTTCCACGGACCGGAAATCGGCGCCCGGAGAACACGCTTAACCGGCTCCTGCTCCGACCGCTCGCCGTGGAGCTCTCGCTGCTGGACCTCGCCCCGCTGCCTCCCGGTGGAACGGCGACCGACGCCTTCGAACGCACCGTCGAACGGGCCCGCCACGCCCAGGCGCACGGTTACGAGCGCTTCTGGGTCGCGGAGCACCACGACTTCCCCGACCGGATCGCGAGCGTCGCCCCAGAGGCGCTCATTCCCCACGTCGCGGCGAAGACGGGTGACATCCGCGTCGGCTCCGGGACCGTCCTCCTGAACCACTACAGCCCCTACAAGGTCGCGGAGACGTTCTCCGTGCTCGACGCACTCGCGCCCGGGCGGATCGACCTCGGGGTTGGGCGGGCCACCGGAACGCCGGTCCGGGACCACGCCCTCCGGGTCGACCGTGACCGCCGGAACCTCGGCGACGACCACCGGGCGAAGATCGCCGAGGTCGCCAACCACCTCTACGACGGCTTCGAAGACGACCACCCCTTCGCCGGCCTCGACCTGCCACGATCGGGCGAATCCACGCCCGAGATCTGGGTACATGGTTCCAGCGCATCGAGCGCCGAGATCGCCGGCCAGCTCGGCCTCCGGTACTGCTTCGCCGCCTTCATCCGGCCCCAGTGGGCCGCCGACGCGCTCGAGACCTACCGAGAAGCCTTCCAGCCGTCCCCAGACGGTGCCGGTCCAGACGATCCACGGGCGCTGGTCGCGGCGAACGTGACCTGTGCGCCGACCGACGAAGAGGCGGCCCGGCTGCGCGCGGTGCCCGAGGCGACCCACCAGCGGCTCCGCCGCGGCGAGCTCGACCGGGGCCAGTTTCAGTCGGTCGACGCGGCCATCGAGGAGCTCGGCGGCCTCCCCGACCCGACGTCGGCGCCCGCGGAGCCATCGAACTGGCCCCGGGCGATCTCGGGCAGCCAGGAGACCATCAGCGAGCTCCTCGAGGCGATGACCGACGACCTCGGTGCCGACGGGGTCGTGGTTTAGAACCAGTTCCTGGATCTCGACGACGAGCTGCGCTCCCACGCGCTCATCGCCGGGGCAGTCGACAGTTGAGTGGCACGAGGGCTATGGCTCCATCGGCCCGTCGCAGTGACGACACCACTCGCTGTCGGCGGAGAGTCGGGTCCCAGACGACGGACAACTCACCTGCCGCTCCCGCTGCTCTCCCCCGCGTCCGTACAGCTCGCGGCTCCGCGCGAAGGACAGGGCGAGGAGCCCAAACCCGAGCACTAGAATCGCGAGCAACGAGAGGACTCGCCGCGGACCTCGGTGAGTGCGACGTCGACCACCAGGGATACCCTGATCAGCTCCCGGCGGCCGGAGGGGTCTCCCGACCGCCGGAGCGGGCCAGCCAGGCGCCCACCATTCCGCCGAGCGTCCCGACCACCGCCGAGATGCCGAAGCAGAGGGCGCCGAACCCGACGAGCATGAGGCCGGTCAGCACGGTACCGGCGGCGGTGAACCACGCTGGCCCGGAGAGCGCCGAGGCGGCTCCCAGAATGTCGGCGAGTACCCACAGGACGGGCAGGCCCCCGACGAGGCCGGCCCGGCGACCGACGCCCGCGCTCGTGCCCATCCGCCGCTCCGAGAGGTAGGCGGCGATGAGCCCGCCGAGCAGCACTGCGGCGAACGACAGCTCGGAGCCGGTCTGCCAGTAGCTCGCCACCGTGACCGGCATCGAGAGCACGCCGCCGAGGAGGGCGTATCTCCACGTGTCGAGGGACTCGTTCTGGAGGGGACCACGGGAGGGCATGGCCGTCGGCAGAGGCGGCGGCGGCAAAAACGTGGTGGTGGCTCCCCCGCCGACGGCCGTTCAGCCGGTCCCGTCCGTCGTTGACGCCAGCCCGTAGCCCGCCTCCACGAGCTCGCCGAGCCGCTCGACGAACCGGGCGGCTGCCGCCCCGTCGATCACGTCGTGGTCGACCGTCACCGTGAGGCTGAGGAACTCCCGCGGTTCGATCTCGCCATCGACGAACGCCGGCTTCGTGCCGATGCCCCCCACCGTGAGCTGGAGGGCATAGTTCGTGGGGCTGATCGCCCAGCCGCCCCCCGAGCCGAACATCCCCACCGACGTGACGGCGACGGTGCCGGCGAGGCGCGTCCACCGCCCCGGAAACAACTGTGGGAGCCGCCAGACTTGCCGACGGAGGACGCCGGGTAGCCACATTGCGAGCCTCGCCCAGCGCGACTGTCGGCCCTCCTCCGGGTTCCGCTGGGCCGCCCGGATCTCGTCGTGGATCGACCGGATGGATCGCTCGTTGACGGCCCGGAGGACGTGGGGCACCCCAATCTGGCGGCCATCGACCGTCGTCTCGACGAGGACGTTCACGTCGACGTCCTCGAAGCGGTGGAGCCGGCCCCGCCAGTCGCGGTACGCCTGGACGTCTGGATGCTCGTCGATGGCCGCGCCGAGACAGTGGACCAGGAACCCGGTGAAGGAGAGCCGCTCGCCCGTCTCGGCCTCGTGGTCGTCGATCAGCGCCCGAGGCTCGGTCACGTCGAGCTCGAGGAGTCCGTGGACGTCGCTCCGACCGGCCGCCACTCGCATGTAGTCGACCGTCCCGAGGCGCTGCCGCGGGAACGGTTCGATCGAACGCCCGCCCATGCCGTCCGAACGGGCGCCGAGGGTTTACGGCTTCGCTCGGGTCCGTGCGGCCAGGGCGGCGGACACCGGTCGCTGTGGGACGATCAGGTGGTGGCTCGGGAGAACCGGATCATCACGAGGGGCTCAGTGGGGGTAACCTCTCGTCATCGCCACCGTTGGCGGGTAGCACGCATCGGCACAAAAGCGTCACGTCGCGACCGGGGGCCGTTCCCTCAGCCGCGGAGCGCGTCAACCGGTCGGTCGTTCGCGGCCTTCCAGGCCGGGTAGAGGCCCGAGAGCAGGCTCGCGCCCACCGCGAAGCCGAAGCCGACCACGAGGTACCGGAGGCCCGCCCAGGCGAAGACGAGCGTCGGGTCGCCGGTGACCAGGTCGAAGAGCACCAGCCCGACGGCCAGCGAGAGCAGCGCGCCCAAGGCGCCACCGATCACGCCGAGGAAGGCTGCCTCGGTCAGGATCATCCGCAGCACCTCGCCGCGGCGGATGCCCACGGCCCGCAGGACGCCGATCTCCCCACGGCGCTCGATGGTGCTCATCAGCATGACGTTCAGGATGGCTACGCTCGCGACGATCAGCGAGATGGAGCCGATGCCGAGCAGTGCCAGGTTGAGCGTGTTCAGGAACGAGTTGATGTTCTCCTGGGCACCCGCGAAGCTGAACACGTTGAGGATCTCCTCCTCGTCGCGGCCGGCCCGGTTGAAGTGGGCCTCGATGTCCTCCGCGATCCGGCTCGACTGTTCGCCGTCCGCGGCGATCACCGTCACCGTGTCGTAGTGGTCCTGGTCGGCGAGCGCCGAGACGGGCAGCACGAGCTCGTTCCCACCGCCGGGCGGGCCGAAGCCCCCCTCCGACTCGATGAACCCGCGGATCCGGTAGAGGCGGCCGTCGTACTCCACCGGGTCGCCCCGCTCGAGGCCGAGCTGGCGCGCCGTGCCGTTGCTGATGAGCGCGCCGGTCTCCAGCCGGTCCGGCGCGTCGCCCGAGGAGACCTCGTACAGTGCGCTGGCCTGAGTGACGCCCGTGACGCTGACGAACGCTTCCCCGGAGCGAGTCGAGATCGTCGTCCGGTTCGTCTTCTGTGGGACGACGACCGCGTCCGTCACGAGGCTGCGAATCTCGTCGACCTGCTCCTCGGTGACGCCGTCGTACTCGCTGTCCGGTCCCGCCGAGACCGTGACCTCGTTCGCGAGGCTCCCCAGGTCGCTGGTGGCCTGGTACTGCAGGGCCGCGCCGGCCATCCCGAGGGAGGCGATGGCGATCACGCCGATGACGATCCCCAGGGCCGCCAGCGCGGTCCGGACCCGGTTCCGGCCGAGGTTCCGCCAGGCCATCAGGACGCTCGGGTACCGCCACAACAGGTCCGTGGGGCCCACTACTTGATCCTCCCGTCCACGAGCTCCACCGTTCGGTCCGCGTACTCGGTGAGCAGCTCGTCGTGCGTCACGGCCACGATGGCGACGTCCTCGTCCTCCTTCAGCCGCGTCAGTTCGTCCAGGATCGTCCGGCCGGTCTCCTGATCGAGGTTCCCGGTCGGCTCGTCGGCCAGGACGATGGACGGTTGATTGATCAGCGCCCGCGCGATGGCCACGCGCTGCTGCTGGCCGCCCGAGAGCCGGTCCGGCGTGTGATCGAGCCGGTCCCCGAGACCCATCCGTTCGAGGAGGTCCACCGCCCGGTCGCGTCGATCGACCGAGGTGTCCCACATCGACGGGAGTTCGACGTTCTCGGTCGCCGTGAGCATCGGGAGCAGGTGGAAGGCCTGGAAGACGAAGCCGATCCCCGACCGGCGCTCCTCGGTCAGCTCGTCCTCGGTGAAGTGCGTCACGTCACGGCCGTCGATCCGAACCGTCCCCTCGCTCGGCGTGTCGAGCAGCCCGATCATGTTGAGCATCGTGCTCTTGCCGGACCCCGAGGGGCCGATCACGGTGACCAGCTCGCCGCGGTCGGCGTGGAAGTCGACGCCCTTGAGCGCCTCGATGACCTCCTCGCCGCTCTGGTACCGCTTCACGACGTCATCGAGCTCGACGACGCTCATCGCCGTTTCCAGGCGTAGTAGCCACCTCCGAGGACGAGGAGGACGACCACGACGACCGCCAGCCCCCCGAGGCCGCCGACGACGGCCAGCGGGTCACCGCCGCCGGGCCGTCCGTCCGACCCGCCATCCTGTCCGCCAGTCGAGCCGCCCGTGCCGCCCTCGATCGGCAGCTCGACGACGGTGCTGCGTCGTTCGTCGTCGACCGTCCACTCGATGCGCACGGGTACCGACTCGACCGACGCGTCGGCGCGGGCGGTCAGCTCGAAGGTGCCGAACTCGCTCCCCTCGACGGTGCCGACGAAGTACTCCTTCGCGGGCTGGATCGGCGTGATCCCGTCGCCGCCCTCGACGCTCAACAGGACGGCTTCGGCGTCGGTCGTCCCGACGTTGGCCGCCTCACCCTGGATACTGACCCGCCCGGCGACCACCGAGGTCTCCACCCCCGTCAACTGGATCCGTCCCTCGGTCGTGGCCGAGGCCGGGTCGACCGTGACCGCCGTCGAGTCGGTCGCCGTCCGGGTCACGTCACCCGCGACGGTGTAGGTGAGCGAGGCCGAGAGCTCGCCGGTGCCGGCGGCCGGGAACGTGAGGTCGAAGGCGTACTCCCGATCCGACGTCGCCGGGATCGACCCGCTGACGCGCTTCGGGCTGTTCACCCGCCCGGTGTCGCTCTCGAGCGTCAATCGGACGTTCGAGATGGCCTCGTCGCCGCCGTTGGCGACGCTGACGTTGACGCTCGACTCCTCGTCGGCGATGAAGTCGTCCGCCTGGATCGCGATCTGGACGTCGTCGGAGCGCCCGACCGAGAGGTAGACGGGGTAGGTGATCCGCTGGGTGCCCTCGCTGTCCCGGGCGACGACGTTGACGCGGAGCTCCTTCTCGCCCGCGCGGTCGAAGCTGACCGAGAGGGGGACCGTCAGCGATCCACCGACGGCGACCGAGCCGACGTCCTCGATGCGGGCCAGCTCGACGCCACCGACTTCGCGGACGTAGATGTCGGTGACCTCGATGGACTCGTCGCTGCTCTCGAGGTTCGAGATGGTCGTCTCTAGCGTCACCCGCTCGCCGGGGGCCGGTTCGGAGGGGGTGACGTTGACCGTGGTGATCGCGACGTCCTCTCGGGCGCTGGCCGTGCCGGCGATGGCGACGCTCCCGACGAGGGCGGCGACCAGGACGAGTGCGAGGGCCGTCGAGACCGAGTCGCGGTTCATCCGGTGCCCCCCGGGGGGAGCCGTCGCGGGGCCGGCGGCATCCCGGCGGTTGGAGAGGCGGGTCGTCCGTTCGCGTCAGCGGAGGGGGTGGGCGGCGTCTCCATCGGCAACTCAACAACGGTGCATACGGGGCCGGGTGTTAAATCACGTGCCATCCGATCGAATCGCCCCGGGTGCGTCGATGCCTGGCGATCAGTCGTGTCGGTCCCGCCAGGCCGCCAGCCGCCGGTGCTCCGCCGCCACGGTGGCGATCTCCGCCGCGTCCAGCACGCCGCGTTCAGTGACGAGCCCGGACAGCAGGTCGGCCGGCGTCACGTCGAAGGTCGGGTTCACCGCCTCGACGCGGGCAGGGCCGTCGTAGACGGCCTTGGCTGGCCCGTCCTCGAGGTGGACGGCGTCGTCGACCTGCACCTTGTCCGCGGCGGCGACGGCGTAGCACGGCAGGCCCTCGCGGTCGGCGGCCAGCGCGGCCGCCCGGGTCCCCGTCTTGTTCACGATTCGGCCGTCCGGCAGCACGGCGTCGGCGCCGACCAGGACCACATCGACGGCACGCGTCGAGAGCACGTGTGCCACGGCGGCGTCCGTACAGAGCGTCACGTCGCAGCCCGCCTCGGCCAGCCGCTCGGCGACCCCGACGCCCTCCCGCGCCGGGCGGGACTCGGCGACGTACACGGCGCCAGCGCCCTGGCAGAGGGCGTCGAGGACGGTCCCTGACCGGGACAGCGTCAGCGCCGACCCTCCCTCGAGGCGCTCGGCCGCCCGACGGGCTGCCTCGGCGTCCGCCGTATAGGCCCGGTCGATGCCCTCCTCAGCCGCGTTCTCGACGGCGGCAGCCGAGTCCGCCCCGTGCATCGCCCGGTTGACCCGGTTGGTCAGCGCCGCCATGCTCGACCGGGCGTCGAGCAGGTCCTCCGCGGTCTCGACCACGGCGTCCAGGCCGGCCTCCTCGGTGGCGGCCACGCCGGCCGCGTCCCGGAGCACCTCGAGCGCCCGGATCGAGAGTTCCGCCGAGCCGTGGTCCCTGTCCTCGGCGATGGATTGGGCCGATGGGGCGACCGACGCGTAAGAGCGCCAGAGGGCCGGGACGGTCTCCCGACGGCGGATGGCCGTCGGGCTCCTCCAGTCGGCCGCGGCCGACTCCTCGTTGAGCGTGACGTCGCGGCGCGCGGCGTCGAAGAGAAACGGATGGACCCGCCAGCGCCGACCGAGGTCGTCGTCGACCACCGGGAAGGCGTCACCCGCCCGGACCAGCTCCACCTCGTCCGCCCGGAGGCCGGTCTCCTCCTCGATCTCCGCGCGGGCCGTCCCCACCGGATCGCCGTCCTCGACATAGCCGGTCACCGTCCCCCAGCGGCCGGGGTACGTCTCGGCGTCGTCGGCCCGCAGGCAGAGCAGGACCGCGCCGCGGTTGCGGAGGAAGCACGTGACCACGTGGGCGGCGTCCATGGCGCAACGCTGGCCAGCGGCGGGCTTGAAGCCTCGGCCGGTCAGAACTGTCTGCCGCTCCAAACGAAACGAGGGGGGCCGACCGCCAGCCGGCGGGGCGTCCGACCGCATCCGCGCGGTTTTTCCCGGGGGCGGCCGAGGGAGGGGCATGCGCGTCACCCCCGTCACCGGGCTCCCCGAGGTCGAGCCCGGTGACGACCTCGCTGGCCTCATCGCCGACGCCGTGGCCCCCGGCGACGGCGACGTCCTCTGCGTGGCGAGCACGGTCGTCTCGAAAGCGGCGGGCCGGACCGCGTCGCTGTCTGACTACACGCCGGGGCCGCGCGCCCGGGAGATCGCGGCGCGACTCTCCGAGATCGCCGGTCGGGAGAAGGATCCGCGCTTCGCCCAGGCGGTGCTCGAGGAGAGTACCGACCTCTTGATTGAAGCGCCATTTCTCCTCACGGAGACCCGCTTCGGCCACGTCAACGTCAACGCGGGCATCGACCGCTCGAACGTCGGCGAGGACGCCGACCTCCTCCTCCTCCCTCGGAACCCGATCGCCAGCGCGGCGGCGATCAGGGAGGCCCTCCCCGGCAACGTCTCGGTGATCGTGACCGACACGTGCGGCCGGCCGTTCCGGCTGGGTCAGCGCGCGGTCGCGATCGGGTGGGCGGGCCTCCCGGCCAGCCGGGATTGGCGGGGCGAGACCGACCGAGACGGCCACGAGCTCGAAGTCACGGTCGAGAGCGTGGTCGACGAACTCGCTGGCGCGGCCAACCTCGTCATGGGCGAGGGCGACGACGGGACCCCGGCCGCGCTGGTCACTGACTGGTCGTTCGGGAACCACGCGGGGAGCGACGACTTGTTCCGGCCCGTCGAGACCGACTACGTCCGACAGGCGCTCCGCGGCTGGACGTACGAGGGCTGATTCAGGCGCCCGGGCGATGCACCTGCCCGGTCCCCTCCGGAACGAGCAGGTCGACGGCGGCGCCGAGGGCGAGGTAGCCGAGCACGGCCACCGAGCCGACCGTCAGGAGGCCGCCGAGCGCGAGCAGGACCGCCGAGATCGGGTCCGTGCCCGCGATGCCGGCAAAGAGCGACCCGAGCTCGCCCAGTTGTGCGAGGGGTGAGGCCATGGGCCCGCTCCGGGCCGTGCCCACTTGGACCTGCCCCTTCTTCGGCCGGCCGCCGGTCGAGGGGCAACGCCACGTTTACGACGGGGCCGGTCGATCACTGCACCGTGAGTGGGAACCGGTCCCTCGACGAGTTCGGCGCGCCCGAGGACGTCGAGGAGCCCACGGCCACCGAAGATGCGGTTACGGAGGCCGATTCGGTCGAGCCGGAACCGGCGACCGAGGAAAGTTCCGAGGCGGCGACGGCCTCGGCGGCCGACGAGAAGGCCCCCGATCCCCCGGACTCGACGTACGTCTGGCGGCCGGAGGGCGGCCCCTGCGCCAGTTGCGGCGAGCGGGCGGCGGAGCGGTGGCGCGACGGCGAGGCGCTCGTCTGTGGCGCCTGCAAGGAGTGGTAGCCACCAGTTGGTCACATACCGCCTCCTGTCACAGGGCGGCCGGGTCGCTCAACCACCGCCGCCCGGGGAGTGGCCGGCTTCGTAGCGCCCGAGTTCTCGCTCGAGGGCAGTCCGCTCGGTGACGTCGCTGACGACGAGGGCGTACCCGCCCGTGTCGGGGTCGCGGCGCACCGCGCTCGCCGTCTCCATCGGGACCCACGAGCCGTCGGCGTGGCGCACCCGGTAGCGCACCGACTCGACTACGTCGTCGGACTCGTCGGTGGTCGCCTGGAGGGCTGCCTCGACGCGGTCGCGGTCCTCGGGGTGGACGTACTCGAGCACGCCGTCACCGACCACCGCCGCGTTGTCGTAGCCGAGGACGTGCTGCACGGAGGGGGTGACGTACAGTACGGCCCCGCGGTCGTCGACAACGACGACCACGTCTCGGATGCCTTGGATGCAGGTTTCGAGGTCTACCATGTGGTTTTTTTCACCCTCTGTCCGCGGGTATCGATACCCTACTACGCGGACCCCCCGGTTTTACGGTTTCGGTCGGGTGGATGCGGGATCGAGGGCGGCGCTCAAGTGCCTCCGCCGGCTACGGGCGCCAATGGCGGTCATCGGCGTCGACGACACCGACTCCCGCGAGCGGGGGATGTGCACCACCTACCTCGCCGTGCGGCTCGCGAGCCGATTCCGCGAGGAGGCTCCGGTCTCCCGACCGCGGCTCGTGCGGCTCGACCCGGCGGTGCCACACAAGACCCGCGGGAACGCGGCGCTCTCGTTGGTCGTCGACCTCCCGGTGGATCGGGCCGTTGCGCTCGCGGAGCCCATCGTCGCCGATGCCGCAGAGACCGACGACCCCGATACCCACCCCGGCCTGGTCGTGGCCCCCGGCGGACCGGCGGACATCCCGGACGCGGTGTCCGCCTTCGCCCGACGAGCGACGGCCGAGCGCCTCTCCCTGTCCGCGGCCGAGTCGCGCATCGAGACCGCGGGGTACCGGTCGGTCGGGTGGAAGACGGGCCGCGGCCGGATCGGCGCGCTGGCGGCCGTCGGCGCCTGGGCCTCGCCCGGCGAGGAGACCTACGAGCTCATCGCCTACCGGGAGCCCGGCCGGTGGGGCACGCCGCGCTCCGTCGACGTCGACTCCGTGTTCGCGGCCGCCGAGTCGGCCTACCCGGCTGCCTGGGACACGGTCGACCGGGTCGAGGGCGCGGCGGTCTGCGTGCCGAACACCCCCGGGCCGGTGCTGTACGGCATCCGTGGCGATGACCCGGGGGCGGTGCGGTCGGTCGCGAGCCGCATCGACGCCGAGACGGTCCACGCGGCCGCGCTGTTCCTGACCAACCAGGGCACAGACGCCCACCTCCGGGCGGGCGAGATCGGCGCGCTGGCCGACCGTCGAGCCTATCGGGTGGACGGCGTCGTCGCCGGCGAGCCGGACACGCGCCGCGGCGGCCACGTCTTCGTCCCTCTGGCGGCGCCAGCGGAGGGGGCCGCCGTCACCGACGGTGGACCGAGCGTCGAGTGCGCCGCCTTCGAGCCGACCAAGCGCTTCCGCGACCGCGTGCGGGCGCTCCGCCCTGGCGACCGCGTCACCGCCTGCGGAGAGGTCACCGACGGGACCCTCAAGCTCGAGAAGTTCGCCGTGCGCGACCTCGTCGGGACCGAGCGCGTGACGCCGACCTGCCCCGACTGTGACCGGCGGATGGAGAGCGCGGGGGCTGGTCAGGGGTACCGCTGCCGGCGCTGTGGGACGAGTGCGAGCGGCAAGGTCGACCGGCCGGTGACGCGCGACCTGGAGATTGGGTGGTACGAGGTCCCGCCGGTCGCGCGGCGCCACATCGCCAAGCCCCTGGTCCGCGGCGGCTTCGACGCGTCCGTCCACCCCGAGCACTGAGTCAGACGAGCGTCCGGAGGACCTCGACCAGGCGCGAGAGCACCGACTCGCCGATCGCCGGCAGCTCCGGTGGCAGGGACCGCCACGCGGCCTCGCCGGTGGAGGCTGCCTCGGTCGCCGTCGGCGGGGGCGCCTCGGTGGTCGGCGAGCTGGTGTCCTCCTCGGGCGGTGTCGGCTCCAGTGTGGGCTCGGTGGTGGCTGGCGTGTCGGTCGGGGTCGGCCGCGGCGTCGTGGTCGCCGTGCGCGGCGTTGGGGTCGGCTCCGGGGTCGGGGTGGTCGGTCCCGGCGTCTCGAGGTCGCCACCCACCGCCAGATCCGCGGTGAGGAACGCGGCCTCGAGGGGCTCCCCCGATTCGTCGACCGCATCGGAGCGATCCTCGTCGAGCCGGAGGTCCCCTACCGACCCCGCCAGGTCGCCCGCGAGCGTGATCGTCGCCAACACGGCCGGCCCGGAGATCGGCTCGTCCGCGGAGCCAGCGATCGTGAGCTCGCCATCGGCTGTCGCTGCCTCGACAGGCATCGCCCCACCGTCGACCGCCACGGCGTCGACCGCGCCGTCCGGGAGCTCGACGACCACGTCGAAGCCCGAGAGCCGCTCGGTGTGGGCCACCAGATCGACGGTGATCACGCCGGCCTCAGCCGTCGCGTCCTCGAGTCGCACGACCGCCGGGATCCACGGATCGACGTCTACGGCACCGCGCACGACGGCACCGTCGCCCGAGGGGTTCGACGCCGTCTCCGGCCCGGACCGGGCACCCCAGGCGTTCCGCTCGGCGTCGAGGGTGCCGGTGGCGTCGCTCCGGACGCCGACCGCGTTGGCCGTGAAGCTGTTCCGATGGACCTCGAGGCTGGCCGCGTCGACGCCGTCCTGGACCGCGAGGGCCACGTCGTTCCCGTCGAGGTCGTTCCTGACGATCGAGACCGCGGTGTAGTCGCCCTCGGTGAGGTGGATGCCACGCTCGGCGTCCCCGACCGTACTCCGGGCGATGCGCAGGTCGGCGATCGTGCCGCGGAGCTGGATGCCGGTCCCGGTCACGTCGGTGTCGAGCACCCGTACGTCGCGGAGGGAGCCGTTCGCCATCGACCCGAGCTCGAGGCCGCCCTCTATGGCGAGTCCCTCGAGCCGGACGCCGATCAGGTCGGCTCCTTCGATAGCCACCCCCTCCTCCACGGTCAGCGACGAGAGGGTAACGGACGAGCCATCCCCGGAGACGCGCACGCCGCCCTCGACGGTCATCGACCGGACCGTGACGTTCGTGGCGTTCGCAATCGTCAGCACCGCACCGGTCGAGTCGGCGCCGACGACCGTCCGCCCGGTGCCGAACCCGACGATCGTCAGGTTGTCGACGTCGACGCTGACGGACTCGTTGTACTCGCCGGGCCGGACGACGATGGTGTGGCCCGGTCTGGCGGCCTCGAGGGCCGCTTCGAGGGTGTCGTAGTGGGACTTCCCGTCGTTGTCGACGATGACCTCTGGACGCACCCGTGGGGCCGACGGCCGCCGCCGCGGCCCGCGGTCCGGCCCGGGCTTGACCACCTTCGCCTCCCGGGTGTCGTTGCGGTCGGTCGCGTTCCGCGGCTCGTCGGCCGGCGTCGTCGGCTGCGGCGTCGCGGTACCGTTCGACGGCGTGGTGGGGGAGGGTGTCGCCGTCGGTTGGTTCCCGGCGGCCGCCGCCCCCGGGGCGGTGAGGGCGACAGTGGCGGCGAACGCGACGAGGACGGCCACGGCGAGCGCGGGGAGCTCTCGCCCGGCGGACATCTACGGTACGCCGTGGGAACCCCGCTCCCCTTAAGAATGGCTGATTCAGGTCGCGGCGCGGCCGGTCTGGCGGGCCGATGGGTGAAATGCTCGCTGAACCGTGGCGTGACTATTTTTACGCCCCCCCGGAACGACCCCCATGACCCTCCGTTTCGGTCGCGCCATTGCCGGTGGAATCCGTCGGGCCCTCACCCCCGCCGGGGTCGCCCTGATGCTGCTGACGGCCTGCTACACGGCGGTGTTCGTCGGCGCCGTGAACTCGTTCGTCGTCGCCGCCCTGCCGCCGTCCGTTCGCGACCAGGCGGGCGTCGGCCTCACCTTCCCACTCTCCCAGACTGCCGCCGGTAGCCTCGCGGTCGCCAGCCTGGTCTTTGGGATGGTGGTCGTCCTCGCCGCCGCGCGGGCGTTCACGGACGACGGCGGGCGTGGCTTCGGCGACTACTTCACCCGGCGCATGGGCCGGGCGCTCGTCTCCGCCATCGGGGCCAACCTCGTGGTCTCGGTCGCCGTGATGGGTGGCTTCATTCTCCTGATCGTCCCCGGGCTGTACCTCGCCGTGAGCTTCACGTTCGTGGTCTTCGTCATCGCCGTCGAAGACGCGCGGGCGATCCCTGCCTTGCGGCGCAGTTGGTCGCTGGCCAACGGCAACCGGTGGCGACTGCTCGCGATCGTCCTCGTCATCGGCGTCGTCACCGGACTCGTGGGGTCGGTCGGCTCGCTCGTCTCGCTCGTGGACCCGACCGCCGGACAGGTCGTGAGCTTAGTCGTGACCGCCCCCTTCTCGGTCCTCGGCTACGGTGTCCTCGCCGACGCGTTCGAGCAGGTCCGGGACGGCTGACCGGGCCGTCCATGGCGGCACCGGCCGGCATGCTGGGACGTGCCGGTCTCTGGGCGCCCGCCCCCCTCAGCGCCAGGACCGGACGTCGACGATGTGGTCGGTTCTGACGTACTCCTCCTCCCCCTCGGTGTAGAACACGTAGATGCCGTCGCTCGGCTCCGCGACGTTCACGTCCTCGCTCGTGTCGATCGCCAGTACATCGGACCAGTGGTCGGTCCCGCGCATGCCGAGTGCACAGACCGGGAAGCCCCACTTAGTAAACCCGACGCTGAACCCGACTAAACCGGGCATTAATCCCGGTGAGCCCACTGTCCGACTGCACGAGTGAACCCCTCAATCCTGGGAGTGACACTCCCTAGCACAATCTCTTTATCAGGGGGGACCGTGCGGCTGGCCGATGCGCGACTCGATCGTCGTCCTCCACGTCGACGACGAGCCGGACTTCGTCGACATGGCCGCCACCTTCCTGGAGCGTGAGGACGACCGGCTGGTGGTTGAGACCGCAACCACCGCCGCCGAGGGGTTGGACCGGCTCGGTGACGACGTCGACTGCGTGGTCAGCGACTACGACATGCCGGACCAGGACGGGATCCAGTTCCTCGAGGCCGTCCGGGCGCGACACCGCGAGGTCCCGTTCATCCTCTTCACCGGCAAGGGCGGCGAGGCAGTCGCCAGCGAGGCCATCTCCGCCGGCGTCACGGACTACCTTCAGAAGCAGCCGGGTACGGGCCAGTATCCGGTCCTGGCGAACCGGATCGTGGACGCCGTCGAACACCACCGGGCCGAGACCAACTACCGGGAGATCTTCGAGAGCGTCCCGGACGGCATCGTGGTCCACGACGCGAGCGACGGCTCGTTCGTCGACATGAACACGAAGTACGCCGAGATGTACGGCTACGACCGCGAGGAGTTCCTCGACATCGGCTTCGAGGCGATCCACCCCGACGAACCGCCCTACACCCAGGAGCGGGCGGCCGAACAGGTGGCGCGGGCGATCGAGGAGGGCTCGCACTCCTTCGAGTGGCCAGCCGTCCGGAAATCGGGCGAGCAGTTCTGGACCGAGGTTCACCTCGCCCCGACGCTGCTCAACGGGCAGGACCGGGTCCTCGCGACCGTTCGCGACGTGACCGAGCGGAAGGAGCGCGAGCGCGAACTCGAGCGCGTCAAGGACTTCTTCACCGAGGCCGAGCGGCTCGGGACCCTCGGGGCCTGGGAGTTCAACGATGACGGCGACGTCGTCTGGACGACCGGGACCCGGCGGATCCACGGGGTCGACGACGACTTCGAGCCGACCATGGAGCGGGTGCTGGAGTTCATCCACCCCGACGACCGAGAGACGATTCAGACGGCGATCGAAGACGCTCTCGAAGCGGGGGAACCGTACGAGGTGGAGGTGCGGCTGCAGACGGCGGACGGCGAGGAGCGGTGGGTCCGAGCCCGCGGCAAGCCCGTGGAGGGGCGCCCCGACACCGTGCGGGGGTTCATCCAGGACATCACCGAACAGCGAGCGCGCGAGCGAGAGCTGACCGACGCAAAGTCCCAGATCGAGGCGGCCGTGGAGGCTGGCGCCGTCGGGACCTGGGAGTGGCACATCCCGGAGAACGCGCTCCTGGTCGGCCCGGAGTTCTCTCGGAAGTTTGGCGTCGACCCCGACGCTGCCCGCGAGGGTGTCCCCCTCGAGCGGTTCACCTCGTCGATCCACGAGGCCGACCGGGAGCGGGTCGAGGGCCTGATCCAGGCGGCGGTCGAGTCCTGTGGTGGGTACGAGGCCGAGTACCGCGTCCGTGACGCCGACGGCGACATGCGGTGGGTGGTCGCCCGGGGACGCGTCGAGTGTGACGAGTCGGGTGATCCGATCCGGTTCCCCGGCGCGCTCACTGACGTGACCGAGCGGAAGCGATACGAGCAGCGCCTCGAGCGGCAGAACGAGCGCTTAGAGGAGTTCGCGAGCGTCGTCTCCCACGACCTCCGGAACCCGCTCAACGTCGCCGACGGCCGGCTGGAGATGGCCATGGCCGAGTGCGACAGCGACTACCTCGACGACGTCTCCCGGGCCCACGACCGGATGTGGTCGCTCATCGAGGACCTCCTCACGCTGGCCCGGGAGGGGGACGACGTCGAGGAGGTCGAACGGGTGGACATCGCCGACCTCGTCGAGGCGTGTTGGGCGAACGTCGAGACGGCCGACGGGGACCTTACCGTCGACGAAGCCGCGACGATACTGGCCGATCGCAATCGCCTCACCCAGCTCCTCGAGAACCTGCTGCGGAACGCCGTCGAACACGGCGGGACCGACGTGACGGTCGCGGTCGGCCGGCTCGAGGATGGCTTCTACGTCGAGGACGACGGGCCGGGCATCCCGGCGGAGGCTCGTGATCAGGCGTTCTCGGCGGGGTTCAGCACGAGGGAGGAGGGCACCGGGTTCGGGCTCTCCATCGTCGAGCAGGTCGTCGAGTCCCACGGTTGGGACGTTCGACTGACGGAGTCCGAAACAGGGGGGGCCCGGATCGAAGTCACCGAGGTCGACGTCCCCGACTGAGGCGGCTCAGAAGAACTGGAAGAGGTCGTCCCGACCGGCGTCGTGGAGGTGCTCCCGGACCGCCTCGGTGAGGGCACTGATGTCGCCTCGCTTCGCCGAGATGGGGGCGATGACGTCCTGCCACTGCTGCCACGGCGGCAGGAGGCCGAAGCGGTCGGCGATCGCGTCGAGCGTCTCGTCCCGGTCGTCGACCTTGTCCATCTTGTTCACCGCGATGACCGTCGGGAGCCCGAGGTCCCGGAAGAAGCCGTACATGTCGAGGTCGTAGGGGACGTCGCCGCGGGCCTCGTGGCGGTCGATGACCTCGACGGCCGCCTTGCCGTCGAGGACGAGCACGGCGACCAGGATCTCGTCGGCCTGGGCCTCGACGTAGCGGACCACGTCGGTCTTGATCTGCTCGCGCCGGTCCTCGTCGACCCCCGACATGAACCCGAAGCCGGGTAGGTCCGTGAGCAGGAAGCCCTCGGGAGCCCAGTCGTAGAAGTTCGGCGAGCGGGTGACCCCCGGCTTCCGGCCGGTGTCGAACTGGTGGCCGGTGAGCTCGCGCATCAGCGTCGACTTCCCGACGTTCGACCGCCCGGCGAAGACCACCTCCGCGTCCCGGTCGGGCCGCCCCTCGAACATGGTCCGGCTTCGGGGCCGACCGGTAAGGCCGTGGCGGTGTCGACCGCCCGACCCCCGCCCTATTTGTCCGTCGGCGGCGACCCGCCACCGTGCGCCTCGTCCAGATCACGATCCCCGAGGGCAAGCGCGAGGCCATCCGCCAGGCCCTCGACGACGAGGGCATCGACTACGTCCTCACGACCGAGGACAGTGACCGGGACTACACCGCCGTCATCAGCTTCCCGCTGCCGCCCAACGCCGTCGAACCCGTCCTCGATCGGCTCCGGGAGGCGGGCCTCCCGTCGGACGCCTACACGATCATCATCGACGCCGAGACCGTCATCTCCCGGAAGTTCGACGAGCTCGAGGAGCGCTTCGCCGAGGAGGAAGCGGGGACGGACCGGATCTCGAGGGAGGAGGTGGCCGCTCGCGCCTCCGACCTCTCGCCCTCGCTCTCGACGTTCGTGGCGATGGCGGTCGCGAGCGTGCTCATCGCCACCGCGGGGGTGCTGCTCGACTCGGCGGCCGTCGTCGTGGGCTCGATGGTGATCGCCCCGCTCATCGGGCCGGCCATGGCCACCAGCGTCGGAACCGTGATCCAGGACCGGGAGCTCTTCGCCCGCGGGGTCCGGCTCCAGGTGCTCGGCTTCGTGCTCTCGATCGTCACCGCGGCGGCGTTCGCCTGGCTCCTCAAGACGGGCCACCTGGTGCCGCTCGGCCCCGGCGAGATCATCGCGATCGGCGAGGTGCGCGAGCGGCTCGCCCCCGACTTCCTCTCGCTCGTCGTCGCGCTCGCAGCGGGGTTCGCCGGCGCCTACAGCCTGACCTCGGGGGTCTCCTCCTCGCTCGTCGGCGTCGCCATCGCCATCGCGCTGGTCCCGCCGACGGCCGTCATCGGCATCGGCATCGCGTGGGGCCTCCCCGCGGTCGTCGCGGGTTCGACGGTGCTAGTGCTCGTCAACTTCGCCTCGATCAACCTCGCGGCCCTGGCGGTCCTCTGGTACCAGGGCTACCGGCCGGAGAGCTGGTTCCGGGCGGACGAGGCCCGGACGGCGACGATCAAACGCATCGGGGTCCTCGCGGCGGCCATCGTCCTGCTCTCGCTCTTCTTAGGCGGCGCGACGCTCACGAGCTATCAGGCCTCGGTCGTGGAGAATGAAGTCCGGGCCGACGTCGTCGGCGTCCTCGACCGGCCGGCCTACGCTGAGGTCAGTCTCGTCGAGCTCACCGTCGAGCAGGGGGGCCTCCCCTTCGCTCCCCGGCCCGAGCGCGTGGTCGTCACCGTCGGTCATCCGCCGGGAGAGAGCTATCCACAGCTCGTCGACGCGCTGGCGGCGGCGATCAACGACGGCGACCGGTCGCTCTCGGTGGAGGTCCGCTTCGTCGTGACCGAGGTCAGGACCGCGGCCTGAGCCCCGCGACGGCCCTCGACGCCGTGGATGAGACAAACGCTTGTTTGCCTCTACGGCGCCGTTATCCCCGGCGCCGCCGTATACGGGTGCATGGCACGTAGAGTACTGACCGCGGCGGTGCTGGCGCTGCTCCTCGTGACGGCCGGCTGCCTCGGCACCACCGTCACGGCCCAGACCGACGGCTCGACCAATTCGAGCGACGTACGGACCATCGACGTCTCCGGGCAGGGGACGGTGTCAGCCCCCCCGGACCTGGCCGAGATCCAGGTCGCCGTCGAGGTCCGGGCCGACACGGCCGATGAGGCTCGGGCACAGGCCGCCGAGGACGTGGCGACGATGCGCGACGCCCTCCGCGAGCTCGACATCCCGGACGAGTCGGTTCGGACGGTGTCCTTCCACGTCGGGCCCGAGTACGACTACTCCGGGAACAGCCGCGAGCTGGTCGGCTACCGGGCCTACCACGCCTTCCTCATCGAGACTGATGTCGACCGCGCCGGCGAGGTCATCGACGCGACGGTCGCCAGTGGCGCGACCCGCGTCAACGGTGTCCAGTTCACGCTCACCGAGGACACCCGCCGTGAGCTTCGGAACGAGGCCTTGACCCAGGCGATGTCGAAAGCCCGGGCCGACGCGGAGACGATCGCCTCAGCCGCGGGCGTCTCCGTCGGTACGCTCCAGTCGGCCTCGACGGCAGACGTGAACTACCCCCGGCCCGTCCCCTACGCGGTGGAGGCGGCGGCCGGTGACGGCGCTTCCCGGACCGTGGTGGAGCCGGGGCCGATCGAGGTGACGGCGACGGTGAGCGTCTCCTACGCGGTGCAGTAATCTCGTCGCCGTTCAGGTTTCCCGCGAACGTCGTGACGGCAACTCCGGCTCGAAGTCGATGGCGTCGAAGGCCGCCTCGAGGACATCGTCGATTGAGTCGACGGTCGCCTCCGAGTCGGCGGCGTTGCGTCCCGACATCGCTTCGTCCTCCGTCACGCTGACGTAGAGGTCCGCGTCGACGGCGGTCGAGCGGTCCGCCTTGGTGGCGATGGTCAGGACCGGGACGTCGCCGAACCGGGCCACGACGCGGTCCCGGAGCTCGAGCTGGGCCTCGAGGGGATAGCCACAGGTCTCGCTCGGGTCCACGAAGACGAGCACGCAGTCGGCGAGGTGGGTCAGGGCCGAGACCGCCTGGCGCTCGACGTCGTTCCGCTCGTCCTCCGGTCGGTCGAGGAGGCCGGGGGTGTCGACGAGCTGGTACCGCACGTGCCGGTGCTCGACGTGGCCGACGTGGACCCCCTTCGTGGTGAAGGGGTACTCGGCGATCTCGTTCCTGGCGTTGGTGACCGCGTTGACGAACGAGGACTTCCCGACGTTCGGGTAGCCCGCGATCACGATCGTCGGCTCGTCGGCTCGGATGTCCGGCAGGCCCCGGAGCGCCTCCCGGGCGGCGGCGACGCGGGCGAGGTCGTCGGCGACCTCGTCGACGACGTCGGCCATCCGCGCGAAGGCCTGCTTCCGGATCTTCCGGGCGGCGTCCGGGTCCTTCCCCCGGACCCGGCCCTGGTACTCCCGGCCGAGCTCCTTCGTCTTCCGCGACGCCCAGGACAGCTCCGAGAGGCTCTGCCGGAGCCCGTCGAGGCTGGTCTCGTCGTCGGGGTCGGTGCGAAAGTCGTCCGCCCCGGCGAGCACCGCCGCCGCGAGCTCGCGGTAGAAGGGCTCCAGGGCGTCGATGTCCGGCCACTGCCGCACGACGTTCGCGAGGTTGTCCGAGAGCACGTTCGAGGCCGTCTGCAGCATCGACTCCTGGGCCTCGACCCCCTGCTTGGCCCGGCCGGCGCGGGCCGCCCGCGAGAACGCCTGGTCCACCAGCTCCTCGGCGGTGGGCGTCGTGGGGAGGGCCTCGAACTCCATAGCTGGTCCGTGTATCGCTCGCTCGCGTAAAAGGGGCGCGACGTGGGTCCGGGCGAGGAAGTCGATCAGGCGGCCATGTCCTTCGGTCGGCGGTGGTATCGAGGGTGCGGACATACCGGCCAATCCGCCACGACGACGGAACCGGGCCGACTCCTTCGCCCCGCTGGACCGTTCGAGGGACTCGTTAAACCGATGGAGACCGGTCACGCCTGACCCGAATTTTCGGTGATACTATCAGAAAAAACCATCTCTAATATCGAGACAAAATACTACCAAACAATCAATCATCGTATTTATCCGGGCATATTCTTTTGGATTAATCTGGTCTTAATAAAACGTCCTTCACGCGTTAGTCTAGCTCTCCGATACCGAATGAAGAACAACCAACTTCGGGCTTTGGCGCTAGCGGCGACTATCGCCATCGCCACGCTCGTCGGGCCCGTCGGGTTCACTGGGACCGTCGCGGGGCAGGCCGGCCCGACCACGTGGATCGTCGATGCAGCGGGCAATGGGGACTACACAGCCATACAGGACGCGATCGAGAACGCGTCTGCGGGGGACACGATCGAGGTTCGTGCCGGGAACTATGGCGGTTTCCACGTCGATAAGGCACTGACGGTCCGGGCGAACGGAACGGCCGTCGTTCGGGCGGATCAAGACGGTCAGGTCGTGATATCCGCGAACGGTGCAGAACTGATCGGCCTCCAGTTCGCTGGCGACTACGAACCGTGGGGACCCAACACCTACTCGGGGGGAGGCGATGACTTCACGCCGGTCCCGACGGTGGGGTCGGCCTATGATAACGTCCTCATCTACGTGAACGCGAGTGACGTCCGCGTCGATGGCGTCCGCATCGACATCCAGGGATACGACACGGAGGTGAGCGGCATGGTCCTCCGGGGTGACGACGTGTCGGTCCGGAACAGTACGTTCCTGGTCCCTGGTGGCTTCCACGGTGGGCCGATCATCGACATCACTGCGGACTCCGATGTCGCCATCGAACGGAACACCTTCCAGGAGAACTTTGGTGGGTTCGTCGGCGCCGACCAGACGGTCGTCGTCAGAAACAACACCTTCAACGGTAGCGACCGGTCCTTCGGGTTCACGGGTCCGGGCTTCGGCCCCATACCGGCGAACGCGACCATCGACGTGGGCGACAACGGCATGGCCTACGTTACCCCGGCTGACATCTCGGACGGCACCGGCGAGTGGTGGAGTGCTGGGTGGTTCTACGCCTCCGCGAGTCTCCAGTCGATGGTCGAGAAGCTGCGCGATGGCGGCACCGGCCACGTCGACGCGGGCACCTTCCCGACGACCGGCCTCACCATCGACCGTAACATCACCATCGACGGCGCGGGCCCAGAGCACACCACCATCGCGGGCGGGTCGGACGTCATCCGCCTGCAGTCGACGGGCGTCACCATCCGCGACGTCACGATCACGGGCGGCGACACCGGCATTGACGTCCCGACGAGTACGGACGCCTCCGGGTTCCGGCTGATCAACGCCCACCTCGTCGACAACGGCCGATTCGGGATGTACGTCGCCGGGGATACCATCCACTCAGGTGCGGGCGACAACGGTGCCCTTGACGACGTCCTCCTCAGGGACGTCCGGGTCGAGAACCACACCACGAAGGGGCTCTACATCGAGAAGCTCTCGAACGCCACGTTCGACGGGCTCGTCGTCGACGGCGTCACCGACCCCGACGGGTCCTACAACAACGGGATCGACATCAACCTCAAGGACGGCAACTACACGAACGTCACCATCCGGGACACGGTCGTTCGGGACGTCCGCCGTGGGGACCCGCTGAACGGGGTCGAGTCGCTGTCGGCGGCCATCGCGATCAAGGCCCGCGACGACGGGGACTACTCGTTGGCACCCGCGACCCTCGACGGCGTCGCCCTCGACAACGTCACCGTCCGCGACTCGTTCAACGGGCTACGCTTCGGCGAGCCGGGCGTGACCAACGCCGGGCCGACGGCCGTCTCGCTCTCGAACTCGGCCTTCCTGAACAACACCGGCTACCACCTCCAGCTCGACACCTATGGGCTCCAGTTTGGCGGGGCGGGGTTCCTCGAGACGAACAACGAGTACGACACACAGGTGGTGGTGTACGGCTCGCCGACGCCGAAGCACCCCCCGACCGTCTGGGCTAACCTCGGCGACGCGTTAGCCGCCGCGGAGCCCGGTGACGTCGTCGAGGTGACCGGGGGCACCTACGACGAGATGGTCCGGTTCCCGGCCGACGACCTGGTCCTTCGCGGCCGGGACGGCGCGACGATCCAACCGGCCGACGCGACCATCGCGGCCGCGAGTCGCTCGCGGATCGTCGACACCGACCGGCGGTCGAACGTGACGCTCGATGGCTTCACGATCGTCGGCAACAGCAACGCTTACGCCGACCTCCTCGTCGGCGTGACGGTGTGGGGACCGAACAACACCGTGGGCAACCTCACGGTCCGGAACGTCCTCACGGCGATCCAGACCGCGAGCGCTGGCGCCGAGAACGCGACCATACACGACGTGGCCGCCGAAGACGTGGGCGTCGGAATCAGCGTCCAGTCCAACGACACGGTCGTGACCGACTCGTCGGTCGACACCGCCCACGTCGAGGGCGTGGGCGTGCTCAACGGCCGGTACGGGGTTCGCCTCGAGGGCAACCGCTTCGCGAACGTGGCCGGCCCGGCGGTCAAGATCAGCGACCATCTCCTGACGTCGGCGGGCGCCGTGACCCTCCGCCGGAACGACCTCACCGGTGGGACCGTCGGCGTCGAGAACCTGCCCGGCGTGCCCGTCAACGCGACCCGGAACTACTGGGGCTCGCTCCGCGGGCCGAGCGGCGCCTACGGTGGCCTCGGTGTCGGCGTCTCGTCGAACGTCGACGTCGAACCCTACTACGTCGACCCGACGATGACGACGCTGAACACCGAGTACGTCCGGCCGGCCGACGTGGTCGTCGACGACGACGGGCAGAGCGACGTCGACACCATCACCGCGGGCCTTGCGGTCGCCGCGAGTGGCGACACGATCCTGGTCCGCCCCGGCACGTACGACGAAGACCTGGACGTCGCGAAGAACGTGACGCTCACCGGCTACGGGGCGACCATCGACGGCCGCGTCGACCTCCAGACGGACGGCGTCACGCTCGCGGGCTTCACGATCACGAACTCGACGCCGGAGACCCGCGTCGACGGCATCCGGATCTCGGTGGACGCGGACACCGCCGACGCGATCGTCGTTCGTGACGTCGTCATCGAGGGGCTGCGCAACCAGGGGACCACTGCGACCGTCGAGGGCATCCACGTCTTCGCCGCCACCCCGATCGACGGCGTGCTGATCGAGAACGTCACGATCCGCGATATCGTTCAACCCGAGGCCGGTGCGGATGGCATCAAGGTCCAGGCCGGCGCGACGAACGTGACGATTCGGAACGCGACGATCCGGGACATCCACGGCGCGTGGGCCTACGGCGTGGTGAGCACGCCGTCCTCGGACCTCTCTCTCGGCGTCCCCACGAACGTCCGCGTCGAGGAGAGCACCTTCCAAGACATCACGAGCCTCGGTGGGAACATCGGGGTCGGTGTCGGCGTCGACAGCGTCGATGGCAGCCTCACGGACTCCGGCGTCGCTCCCGGCCACGAAACGGAGGTTCACAACAGCAGCTTCGTCGATCTCGACGCTGGTGTGGTGAACCGGGACACCGGGAACGTCACGGACGCCACCCTGAACTACTGGGGGGCGGCGAACGGCCCGAGTGGGGCCGGCACGGGCGACGGCGTCGCGGTCTCGGCGAACGTCACCTACCTGCCGTTCCTGACGGCCCCCGGCGGCGGGCCACCCGCCATGACGCTCAACCGGTCCACGCTCGCCTTCGGGGACGTCCCGGCGACGCCAGACGGGTCGAGCCCGACGACGATCACCGTCGAGATCACGAGCGCGGGCGACCAGTCGCTGAAGCTCTCGACGTACGACGTCGTCGGCCCCGAGGCCGGCCAGTTCGAGATCGTGGACGGCGACGACCCCGTCACGTTGGCCCCGTTCGAGACGCACACCGTCACCGTCGCGTTCGCCCCGACGGCTCGCGGGGCGGCCTCGGCGAACCTGACCATCACCACCAACGCGCCCGGCCAGGGGACGGTCACGGTGCCGCTCTCGGGGGTCGGCCGGGCGCCACGCGTCGACGTCACGACCACCGAGCCGGTCGAGCTCTCCGCGGCCGTCGGCGACACCGACGCCGCGACGGTCACCGTCGAGAATAACGGGAACGCGCCGCTCACGCTCGGCGCCTCGACGTCGTCTAACTTTTCGGTCACGTCCCCGACCTCGCCGCTTGCCGTCGGGGCCTCGACCGACGTGACCGTCACCTTCGCCCCGTTGGCCAGCGGCATCGTCAGCGGCACCCTGACCCTCACCACGAACGATTCGTTCACGCCGACGCGGGCGGTCCGCCTCCAGGGCCGGGCCCTCGCGCCCGCGGTCGAGACCTCGGTGCCGAGCGGCGACACGATCGACTTCGGGTCGGTCGCGGTGGACTCGACAGTCTCGGTCGACGTCGTCGTGGGCAACAACGGGACGGACGACCTGACGATCAACGGCGTGTCCACGTCCGGCAGCGTGACGGCGACGCCCGAGGACACGACGATCGCCCCGGACGAGTCGGTGGCCGTCAACGTCAGTATCAGTCCGACCGCGATCGGGGCCTTCTCCGAGTCGGTCACCGTCTACACCAACGCCACGACCGACCCGAGCTGGACGCTCAACGCCACCGTCGACGCCAGGGAGCTCGACGTGGCCGGGTCGGTGGCCTTCGGGAACACGCCCGTCGGGTCGACGGACACTGCGGACCTGACGGTCCGAAACACCGGGGGCCTCCCGCTCGTGGTGGACCTCTCGGCGGGAATCGACGACGCACAGTTCGATATCGTGGGCACGGCGGATCGGTTCACGGTCCCGGCCGGTGGGGCCCGCACCGTCGCGCTGTCGTTCACCCCCTCGGCGGCGGGCGCCCAGAGCGGGACCCTGACGCTCGCCTCGAACGACGCCGGCGGGGCCGACGATGTCGACGAGCGGTCCGTCGCGATCGCGCTCACGGGCACCGGGACGACGTCGGTGCTCGCTGTCCAGGGCGCCTCGACCCGCGCCTACGGCCCGATCGCGGCCGGCGCCACCCAGACCCAGTCGATCACCGTCCAGAACACCGGGGGTGCAGCCGTCACCGGATTCGCCCGGAGCATCGGCGGACAGAACGCGAGCGCCTTCACGGCCGGTGCCGTGCCGGCCACCCTCGCGCCGGGGGCCTCGGTCACGGTGCCGGTCACCTACCGGCCCACGGCGGTCGGGGAGCACCGGGCGCGGGTGACCATCTCCGGAACCAGCGGCACCCGGGCGACGGCCGTGCTGACCGGGACGGCGGTCCCGCCGGACATCGCGCTCAACCGCACGCGTCTCGACCTCGGCTTCGTTGCAACCGACGGCGGGACCTCGGCCGCGGCGGTCCGGGTCTCGAACGTCGACACCCACAACACCGCGCTGTCGGTGTCTTCAGCGACCGTGTCGGGCTCCGGCGCGTTCACCGTGACGAGCCGGCCGACGGCGGCCATCCGGAGCGGTGGATCGGCGCCCGTGGTTGTCACCTTCGACCCGACCGCGGACGGCGAGCAGACGGCGACCCTCTCGATCGCCTCGAACGACCCCGACGAGGCGACCCGGACGGTGACGCTGACCGGGAACGGCGCCTCCCCCGAGGCGACGCTCTCAACCGGGACGCTCGCCTTCGGTGACGTCGTCTATGGCCAGACCGAGCGTCGAACGGTGACGCTCACCAACGACGGGGGCATCGCCCTCCGGGTGACCGGGGTCGCGCCCACCGGTGCCGACGCCGGGCAGGTCTCGGTCGTGGGCGGCCGGACGAGCGTCACGCTCGTGCCGGGCGCGAGCGAGACGTACACCGTCGCCGTCACGCCGAGCCAGCAGGGCCCGCTGAGTGCGAGCCTGGCGGTCACCACGAACGCGAACGACCCGTCCGCCGTCATCACGGCGAACCCGATCGAACCCGAGGCGTCGCCCTCCCCGACGGCTGGGAGCACGATCGCCTTCGGGAGCACCGCCCTCGGGAGCGCGAGCCAGGAGACGGTGACGGTCGAGAACACCGGCGAGGCGGTCCTCCGGCTCGGGGCACCGACGGTGTCCGGGTCGGGCGCCGGGGCGTTCTCGGTCGTGAACGCGCCGGAGACCGCCTACGTCGCGCCGGGCGAATCGGTCACGTACTCGTTCACCTTCGCGCCCACCGCGACGGGTACCGCGGCCGCGACCCTCACCTTCGACGACGTGTCCGACCCGGACCGGGCCTCGTTCGCCTACAGCCTCACCGGGACCGGCGTCCAGGCCGACGCCCGGCTCTCGACCCCTTCGGTGCGGTTCGGCCAGGTCGCGGTCGGCTCGAGCGCCTCGCGCTCGCTCGCGGTGACGAACGCGGGCGGCGCGGCCGTCACGGTGACCGACGTGACCGTCACCGGTGAAGACGCGGGCACGTTCACCGTCACCGGCCTCCCGACCGGCACGGTCGTCGGATCCGGCGGGTCCCAGACCTTCACCGTCGAGGCGTCACCGGCGTTCAGGGGGCCCCTATCGGCCACGCTCGAGGTCGAGACCGACGCGGGCAGCGACCCACTCACCGGCGCCCTCGGCGTCACCGGCGTCGGTCCGGACATCGAGCTCTCGACCACCAGCGTCGACTTCGGCGAGACCCGGCTGGGCGATACGGCCGACCGCAGGCTCGTGGTCAACAACACGGGGAACGCGCCCCTCTCGGTGACCGACGTCTCTCTCTCGTCGGGCGAGACCGGCCAGTTCGTCGCGGTGACCGAGTCGCTAGTCGTCCCCCCGAAGGCCAGCGGCGAGATCGAGCTCCAGTTCGCCCCGGGCACGACCGCGGCCGACGTCAGTCTGGCCCACCAGGCGACGGCCCGGACGGCGACCCTGACCGTCGAGAGCAACGACACCGACGTGGCCGAGCAGGCTCTCGACGTCAACCTCCAGGGGACCGGGGTGACGCCCGCGCTCAACGTCTCACAGAAGGGCCTCAAGTACGGGACCGTGCTCGTCGGGTCGACCACGCGGCGGACCGTCACGCTCAGGAACGGCCTCCGGGGCACCGCGCCTGTCGAGATCACTGGCGTCGCGGTCGGGGGGCCGGACGCGAGCGCCTACACCGTCCGGCCGGCGACCGATCCCACCGGCACGGTGCTCCAACCCGGTGAGTCGACGCCGGTGTCCGTAGCCTTCACCCCGCAGTCGACCGGCCCCAAGTTCGCGACGCTGACCGTCCGGACCAACGACACGCGGCAGGACACCGTGGTGGTCTTCCTCTCGAACCGGAACACCATCGTCTCGGTCACGTTCGGCAGCGTCACGATGGACTACACGGACCCCGTCGACGGCCTGCAACCCGAAGTCGACATCTACCGCGGGTTGAACGAGCCCGCCCAGCTCGACGCCTTCCGGATCGCCACCACCCAGGACCCGGACTTCAGCGTCCGACTCGACACGAGCGCGGACGACTTCGGACACGCCGAGAGCTCGGCCGCGTTCGACTCGATCCGCTACGTCGAGGCGACGACGACGAACCTCGATGCGAACGAGTTCCAGAACGCGACGATCACGTTCCGGGTGCGCAAGTCGGCGCTCTCGACGCTCGGCGCCATACGGTCCCAGGCCGCGCTCTACCACTACGACGCGGACGCCGGCCGCTACGAGCGACTCTCGACGCAGTTCGAGCGCGAGACCCGCACCGAGTACGTCTACTCGGCGACGACCACCGCCTTCTCGGAATTCAGCATCGGCGTCGGCCGGCCCGGGCTGTCGCTCTCGAACGAGCGCCTGAGCGCGACGTCGATCCGGACGGGCCAAGCCGTCGACGTCTCCGTCGACGTGGCGAACGACGGGGACGCCGCCGGTGACACGACGGTGACGTTCGAGGTCGACGGCAGCCAGGTGGACACTCAAACCGTGACCGTCGCCGTGGGCGGATCAGAGACCGCGACGTACCGGTTCCGGCCGGCCAGCCCCGGCACCTACGCGCTGTCCGTCAACGGAACGTCGGCGGGGACGGTCGTCGTGCGGGCCGCGACGGCCGCCAGCGGCGGCGATGGGGACGTGGCCCGGGAGCCCACCGGGACGACGGGCTACCCGTCGAGCATCGTCTCGCGGCTGGTCCGGTTCGCGATCGTCGATGCCAGCCCCGAGACGCCCGGGACCACGGTCCGGTTCGACGACCGCTCGAGCCTCCAGGAGATCACCTTCTCCGCCGAGGGCGGCTCCGGCGACGTCGTCGTCACGGAGTTCCGCGAGCTGCCGGCGGACGCGGTGTCCTCGGCACCGGGCGAGCTGGTCCACGCGGTCGACATCACCGTGCCCCCCGCGCTCCGGGACGCCCCGGCGACGCTGACCTTCGCCGTGCCGCGGCCCCGGTTCGGCGACGCCGACCCCGCGGGGGCCACGATCGTCCACCGGGGCGATGGCGGTACCTGGCGTCGGCTCGACACCGAGCTCCTCAGCGCGACCGACGACCTGGTCGTCCTCCGGGCAGAGACGCCCGGCTTCTCGCTCTTCGGCGTCGTCCTCGAGCGGGGGCAAGTGACGCCGGCGCCGACGGAGACCCCGACGCCGACGGACACCGTGACGGAGACGCCGGTCCCGACGGCAACCCCACCCGAGACCGAGGCGGTATTGACGGAAGAGCCGGCCGGCTTCGACACGACGACGGTCCTCGTGCTCGGCGCGATCATCCTCGGGCTCGTGGCCGCGCTGGCGCTCGCGCGCAGGCGAGGACGATGACGTGGCCTCGGTGGCGGCCCTCGTCTCGGGAGGCCGGCCGACGGGAGTAACCATGCCTGGGGACCCGACGCACCGACCCATCATCCTGATCGTCTCCGGAGAGCGGGCTCTCGCCGAGGTCCTCGCGACGTCGCTCCGGACTTCCTACGAAATCCGGCGGGCCTACGACGCCACACAGGCCATCGAGCTCGTCGACATGGATGTGGATGTCGTGCTCCTGGACCGGGCCACATCGGGCCTGGAGTACGACCGCTTCGTGTCCAGTCTCGGCGAGCGTGGGGCCGACCCACGGGTCGCGCTGGTCCTCGGTCCTGAAGCGGATCCGGTGGTGGCGGGCCAGGCCGACGACTACCTGCTCCGGCCTGTTCGGCCGGAGAACGTCGTCGACGCCGTCTCCCGCCTCGCCGAGGTAGCGAAGTACGACCGAGACATCGGCGAGTTCTACGATCTCGCCCGACGCAAGGCGGCGCTAGAGGCCCGGCTGTCATCGGACGAGCTAGCGACCAGCGAGGAGTACGCCGACCTCCTCGTCGAGCTTGAGGGCTATCGGGAGCTCCTCGATGAGGAACTGAGCGAGTTCGATCGGCACCACCAAGATCTTGGCTTCCGAGAGCTCGCCTCGGTGTGAGCGATGAATACATTGCGGATGAAACTGTTTAGAGGTTGCTAACACGATATTATCGGATGGTTAATAGAAAAAACGAGAAGCAACAACAAACTAGTTTATCACTTATATACCACTTCCTAATATACGGTCAAATTGGTGAATAATGGCCGAAATCAGGTTTTAACGCCCTAGTAAGGTCCAGAATCTATCGGCGAATACCACCAATTCTAAACCGGGTGTAGCGGCGCATGAATCATACCAGTTGGTAGATTAGAATATGTGTGCGCCGGCGCCAACCGTCGAATAAATGCCCGCTTACCCAAGCCCCGGGTGCGTGTGTGCCGCTGGCACGACAGACGAATGACGGGGGGCAAGCTTCGGGCGCTGACGCTGACGGTCATCATGGTAACCTCTGTGATGACCGCGGGGGTGACGCTCACGGGGACGGCTGCGGCGAACCACGGGGCGAGTGCAATCACTGTTGACGACGACGGGGGTGCGGATTACTCCTCGATTCAAGCGGCAATCGATCATGCGAGCAGTGGCGACACTATCGAGGTTGACCCTGGAACCTATTCCGAGCAACTCACCATTGGGACGTCGAATCTAAGATTGACAAGCACTGGGAGTAGGGCTAATACGGTTATTTCTGGGGCGGGCGCTACGAACGTAATTAAGATCCAGCCCGACGCGACCAACGTCACAATCGACGGGTTCACGATCCAAGATGGTGAGCGGCGCGGGATTTTCGTCGGGGACTTCAACGATGCGCCAAAGGACACGACTATCCGGGACAATCGGATTCACGCTATCGGCCAGGGAACCGCGGCTGAGGAGACGCACGGGATTCTCGTCGAAACGGGGGCGGACGACAGCGTCGTCGAAGGTAACCTGATCGAGAACATCGAAGACGGTGGGACGGACCGTGCAGTCGGCATCTCGGTCGTGAGCCAGACTTCACCCGGTGTTGATTCCGTCGAGATCCGCGGGAACACGATCCGGGACGTCGTGACGGTCGAGAATAGAACGGACCATGACGAGAAGGCGAGAGGGATCGAACTCGTTGGAAAGGTCACCAACATCCTGATCGAAGACAACGAAGTCTACGACATCGGCGATCCATCCAGCACGAGTAAGCCCCGTGGGATGGCGATCCTCGAACACGACTCGATCGACGGCAATGAGCACGGCCCGTCGAACTTCACCATCCAGGACAACACTATCCACACGATCCACTCCGATGGTGTGTACCCAGCGACTGCGGTGTTCTTTGGTGGATACGAGACCACCTTCGGGAGTGCCCATGCTGTCACTCAGAACTCTATCGAGGGGGATGCGTTCGAAGTCTACACCTTCAACGATGAAGAACTCAACGCGGAGGGGAACTACTGGGGTAGTGCCGATGGGCCGTCCGGAGATGGGCCAGGCTCTGGAACATACATCTACACCGATGTAGCTGGCACGTCAGTCGACTATTCCCCGTGGCTCGACGCCCCAGACGGGACCGCCACATCTCCGGTCGAGAACGTCGACTCTGACACGTACTACTCGTCGATTCAGGCAGCGATCGACAATGCCTCCACGGGCGATACCATCAAGGTGTCCCCCGGGACATACGGCGGCTTCGTCGCCGATAAGCAGGTAACGATAGCCGGAGAAGGACCGGCAAATATCACGGGGCCGGTTAAGGTGTCGGCCGATGGGTCGACACTCCGCGGTCTCGCCTGGGATGGGGTCGGCGCGAGCCCGATTCTCAACATCACAGGTGAGGGGACCACGGTCGATTCAATCCGTATGGTGAACGTCCCTGCGACCTCTCCCCGTAGCTCGTCGATCGTCGTCCGAGGCGACGACACCATCATCAGAGACAACGAGTTCTCCCGCACGGGCGACGAAGGCCATTCGTTCATCGCCCTATTCCAAGGGAAGAACACCGTCGTCTCAACGGCATCACCAGACAACACCTCCATCGTCAACAACAGTCTGGACGGTGGCGACATCGGGGTGTTCCTGGAACCCAGCCAGAGCGTCACGATCAGAAACAACTCGATCACGCCGGCGCCGAGCGACGACGACGCCATCTGGGTGACCGGCCCCGGGTACACGTCAGTCGACCCGACGGCGACGCTCGACATCGAGGACAACGGCGGATTGGTGATGGTGGACAGCCGGCCAGCGGGAGCGAACGTCCACTACATGACGAGCTTCCAGGCCGCCTTCGAGAGTGACCAGGCCGGCCTTCAGGACGGCAGTGTCGTGGACTTCCCGGCCGAGACGTTCACGACGGCCCCGGTCACGGTGGTCAACGACTCGCTGACGATTCGCGGCGCCGGGCAATCGCACACCACACTCGATGCTGGTGGGAGTGACGTCTTCGAGTTGGCGACGAATGATACGGTCATCACTGGCTTCACGGTAGACAATCCGAAAGAAGCCATCGAGGTCGACCGCCCGACCCCGATCGACAATCTGCTCGTCCAGGACGTGACGGTTAGAGATGCGAACATCGCGGTCTACATCCAAGGGAATTCGCCGAACACCGCTGCTGACGACGACAACGGCCACTTCCGTGGCTCGACGTTCACTAACGTCAGTCTGATCGACAGCCAGCGAAAGGGGTTCTACATCGAGAAAGCCAGCGATCTCGTGATCGAATCCTCACTCGTCAGCGGTGTCACCAGCGACACCTACGGGTTCAACAACGGCATCGACATCAACCTCAAGGATGGCGATTATCAGAACATCAGCATCCGAGACACTACTGTCGAGGGTGTCGAGGAAGGCTCCCCGTCCAAGCCATCGTTCTCCGCGGCCGTGGCCATCAAGGCGCGCGGCGAATCCACCCACACGAACTACGGCGCCGAGCCCGCCAGGCTCGACAACGTGAACCTCGAAGGGGTTACGATTCGGGATTCATTCAATGGGCTGCGATTCGGTGAGCCAGGATCACCCTACCCGGAGCCGTCGGGGATCACCGTACAGGATACGGTGTTTAAGAACAACGTCGGGTACCACATTCAGGATCAGCGTATCGGCGGCGACGAGTCGACGACCTCGAACAACAGCTTCGACACCCTGGCCGTCGCCTACGACGGCCAGGTCCCGGAGTTACCCACCACGCTATGGGCGAACATCCAGGACGCGGTGGACAGCGCCGATGACGGCGGCCGCGTCTCCGTCCACCCCGGGACCTACGAGGAGAGCGTGACGATCTCCAACGAGAACATTACGCTCGAGTCCACCGATGGCCCGCAGTCAACGAAGATTGCGGCCGATGCGTATGAGGGTGTTATGATCAAGTCTTCCGGTGTGACGGTTCGCGGGTTCACGGTCACCACGAACCTGGACAGCACCACCACCCACGGACAGTATGGCATCCGGCTGGAACCATCGGTTGCTGTCGAGGACATCCTCATCGAAGAAAACATCGTCGAGGACATCAGTGACGGGTACCGCCCATCCGGCATCTCCCTCGACATGAAGAACACGCCTGACGAGACCGCGACGAACGTCACGGTCAGGAACAACGTCATCCGGAATATCACCGGCATCCCGTCGTCGCATGAAGTGGTGGCAAAAGCCATTAACCCGAACGAGCGGTTCGACGGCCTGGTCATCGAAGACAACACGATCAGGAACATCGGCGGCGAGCACGTCGTCGGGGCGAGCGCCATCGACTTCTCGTCGGATACCGGAGTCGATCCCAATGTAGGGCCGAAAAACTTCACCATCGTCGGGAACGACATCGATGGAATCTCGATCGGTAACGAGGTGCCGACGATCTGGAAGGACGAAATCGCGCTCTACCTACACGACTACGGCGACCTCGGCGACCATCGGGTCGAGAACAACCGCATCAGGGACGGCCAGGTGATATACAACACCGAGACCGTTGTCGACCCAGACACGCTCAATGCGACCCACAACTATTGGGGCGCTCCCAGCGGCCCGAACGGCTCCTACACCGGATTCGGTGTCAGCGTCTCCGAGAACGTCAGCGTTGAGCCGTATTACGTCGACGAGGGTCTGACGACCCTCAACACTGAGTCGACCGGGATGGCTGACATCATCGTCGACGACGACGGCCCGAGCGACTTCGACACGATCTCGGCCGCCGTCGACGCTGCCGACCCCGGCGACACCATCAGCGTCCGGAGCGGGACATACAACGAGAGTGGTATCACCCTCGATCAGCCGGTGTCCATCATCGGCAGCGGCATGGAGCACACCGTCGTCGACGCGAAGAACAGTACATCGAGCGGGAAGCTGCACGTCTTCGTCGTCAGGTCGAACGACACGACCATCCGCGGCCTGACCATGACGGACGGCCACGACGCGATCAGGATCAGCCAGAGTGCCCACGTCGAGAACTTCACCCTCCGTGAGACGAAGGTGAACGATTCGAACATCGGCATGTACGTCGCCGGGAACGCGGAGGACCACGCCAATGGCGAGTTCGATCGAGTTCACTTCCAGGACACTCACTGGATCGACAACGAGCGGAAGGCCATCTACCTCGAGAAGCTCTCGAACGCGACGTTCGAGGGGCTCAACATCGACGGTGTGGCCGGCCCGGACTACGGGTTCGTCAACGCCCTCGATATCAACCTGAAAGGTGGCAACTACACCAACATCACCATCCGGGATTCCACGGTCCGGAACGTCGCGAAGGGTTCCCCCTACGACGGTAACCCGTCGTTCTCGGCCGCGATCGCGATCAAGGGTCGGGACGACTCCTCATACAGTACGAACCCCGGATACCTCCGTGGGCTCACCATCGACAACGTCACGATCGCCGACTCGTTCAACGGACTCCGCTTCGGCGAGCCGGGCAAGGCGATCACCACGCCCGAGAACGTGACGGTCGTCGATTCGACCTTCAGGAACAACACCGGGTTCCACTTCGACGACGTGACTGCCTCCCCGCTCGAGGCGGGGGGTCTGGTCGAGAACAACGAGTTCGCCTCGGGATCGTACGTCGCTTCCAACGCTCGGATTTCCGCCAGCGTGGAGAGTGGCCTAGACGACGCCAGCGGTGGCGACACAGTCGCCGTCATCCCCGACACCTACGACGAGGACCTGGACGTCGGTAACAACCTCACCGTCGTTGGCAACGGCGCGACGATCGAGGGACGGGTTGACCTCCAGACGGACGGAATCACGTTCCGCGGGTTCACGATCACGAACGCGACGGCCGAGTCCCGCGTCGACGGCATCCGCATCTCGGTGGATCAGGATACGGACGAACAGATCGTAGTCGAGAACGTCACGATCGAACGCCTCCGGAACCAGAGCACGACCGAGGCCGTCGAGGGAATCCACATCTACGGGAGCAACCCGGTTGACGGCGTGCTGATCGAGAACGTCACCATCCAGGACGTCGTTCAACCCGCCTCTGGGGCCGATGGGATCAAGGTCCAGGCGGGCGTCTCGAACGTCACCGTTCGGGACTCGACGATCCAGGACATCCGAGGTTCCTGGTCCTACGGTGTCGTCTCGACGCCGTCATCGAACCTCAGCCTAGGACTACCGACCGACGTCCTGGTCCAGAACGTCAAGTTCTCGAACGTCGTGGGGCTCGACTACGACGGCGTCGCCGTCGGCATCGACAGCGCTGACGGCAGCATCACCGACACCGGTGTGGCGCCAGCCGACGAGACCGAGGTCCACAACAGTAGCTTCGTTGACGTCGACTACGGCGTCCTGAACAAGGACACCGGGAACGTGACCGACGCCACGTTCAACTATTGGGGCGCCCCCAGCGGCCCGAGCGGGGCCGGGCCTGGTACCGGCGTCCAAGTCTCGGAGAACGTCACCTTCCAGCCCTTCCTCGGCCAACCAGGGGGTGGGCCGGCGGCCGTCAGCGCCAACCGGTCGAAGATGGCCTTCGGCGGGGTCCCCGCGACGCCCGACCAATCCGAGTCGAAGCGGCTCTCGGTCCGGCTCACGAGCAGCGGCGACGAGCCCCTCCGGCTCGCCGCATTCGAGCTCTCTGGGCCCGATCGGGGCCAGTTCGAATTCGTGGCCGGCGATACGCCGGCAACGCTCTCGCCGCTTGAGACCCAAACCGTCACCATCGCGTACGTGCCGACCAAGCGCGAGACGGCGTCGGCCAACCTGACGGTCGAGACCAACGCAGCCGGCCAGGGGACCGTCACCGTCCAGCTCTCCGGCGAGGGCACCGGACCCGTCCTCGACGTGTCCACGACCGAGCCGGTCGAGTTCGAGGCCGACGTGGGGAATACAACCACCCAGACGGTCTCAATCACCAACGACGGCGATCGGCCGCTGAGCGTCTCCGGGTCCGCCGATGGCACCTTCACCGCCAGTGGCCTGCCGACGACCATCGCGCCCGGGGCGACAGCCAGCGTCTCGGTCGAGTTCGCCCCGAGTGCTGGTGGCATCGAGGCCGGTAGGCTGTCCCTCTCGACGAACGACAGCTTCGCGACGACCCGGGCGGTGAGGCTGAGCGGGACCGGCCGTGCCGCAGGCCTCGACACGTCCGTTCCGGCCGGCGACACGATCGAGTTCGGGACCGTCGCTGTCGACGCGACGCGCTCGATCGACGTCATCGTCACCAACGACGGCACGGCTGACCTCACGATCTCGGGCGTCTCGGTGCCCGGTTCCGCCTATAGCGCGAGCGTGGGAACCGGTACTCTGGCGCCGGGGCAGTCCAGGGCGATCACGGTGACGGCCGCCCCCGACGCGACGGGGAACCCCACCGGAACCCTGACCCTCTCGACGAACCTCGGCGACACGACGTGGTCCTTGAACGGGAGCGCTCAGGCGCGTGAACTCGACGTTACTGGATCGCTCGACTTCGGTGAGACGCCGGTCGGATCGACGGCCACGGCGGACCTCCAGGTCGACAACACTGGCACGCTCCCGCTCCAGGTCGACCTACAGGACGCCATCGACGACTCTCAGTTCAGTCTCGTCGGGGCCCCGAAGCAACTGACCGTTCCAGGCGGTGACTCGCGAACGGTCACCGTGTCGTTCTCGCCGGCGGGCACGGGCGATCAGACCGGAACGCTCACGCTGGAGACCAACGACGCCGGTGGGATCGACGACGTCGACGAGACGTCTGTACCCGTCACCCTCGCCGGGAACGGCACGACCTCCTCGCTTGTCGTGGTGGGTGACTCGACCCTCTCGTTCGACTCGATCGCCGCGGGCGCGACGGAGACCAGTTCGATCACCCTTCGGAACGATGGTGGAGCACAAATCAACAACTTGGGCGCCCAACTCGGCGGGCAGAACGAGACGCTGTTCACCCTGGGCAGCGTCCCGTCGTCTCTCGCTGGAGGATCGACCACGACTATCGACGTCACGTACCAGCCGGATGCCGTCGGCGACCACCGGGCGACGCTCTCGGTCAGCGGTTCGAACGGAGCGTCGACGTCGGCCGTCCTGAACGGGAGCGCCGTCCCGCCGGCCGCCGAGCTCAACCGGACGAGCCTGGATCTCGGCTACGTCGCCGTGGACGGCGGCACCTCCACCGCCGCGGTCGAGATCTCGAATGTCGACACCCACGGGACGGAGCTCACCGCCACGGCGAGCGTCCAGGGCTCGAACGCCTACTCGATCGCGAGTCAGCCAGCATCGCCGATTGCGAGCGGTGGCTCCTCGGTCGTCGTCGTTCGGTACGACCCGACCGCGAAGGGATCCCAGTCTGCGACGCTCGAAATAGCCACGAACGACCCGGACAAGCCCACGCTGAACGTCAGCCTCGGCGGCAACGGGGCAGAACCGGAGGCCTCGCCCTCGCCCTCGCCGCTCGCCTTCGGCGACGTCACGTACGGCGAGACGGTGACCCAGGAGCTGACCGTCACGAACGATGGCGGCGTCACCCTGGAGATCACGGATGCCAGCCCGGCTGGCACCGACGCTGGGCAGGTCTCGATTGTCGCTGGCGACACCTCGACCTCGCTCGTCCCCGGCGAGACGGAGACCTACACCGTCGCCGTGACGCCGAGCCAGCAGACGGCACTGAGCGCGAGCGTCTCCGTCCAGACGAACGCGAACGACCTCGCCGTTCCGGTTACCGCGACGCCGGCGGTGCCCAACGCCTCGCCCTCCCTGTCCGACGGGAGCACCATCGACTTCGACGCCACTCGGACGGGGAGTGCGACCCAGAAGACGCTGACCGTCACGAACGACGGTGATGCGGTACTGACGCTCGGGGAGCCGAGCGTGACCGGCGCGGGCGCCTATTCGGTCGTCAATGCTCCATCGACGGCCTACCTGGCGCCGGGCGAGTCGATCACGTACTCGCTCACCTTCGCCCCGTCCGCGGAAGGCACGGTGCAAGCCACCCTGACTTTCGACGAGGTGTCCGACCCCGACGTCGGTTCACTGCAGTTCACCCTCAATGGGTCCGGCATCGAGGCCGACGCTCGGTTCTCCGACGCGTCGGTGAGCTTCGGACAGGTCGGCGTGGGCACTACCCGAGAGACCACGCACAGTCTCGAGAACGACGGCACCGCGGCCTACCGCGTGACTGGCGTCTCGATCACGGGGAGCGACTCGGCCGCCTTCGAGACCGACCTCGCCACCGGCACAATCGTTCGCCCGGGCGATTCGGTCGCCTTCGAGGTGAACGCGACGCCGAGCATCAGGGACAGCCTCTCGGCGACCCTCGAGGTCGAGACGAACGCGACGGGCCAGGCCCTGACCAGCGCGCTCGGCGTGACTGGTATCGGGCCCGACATCGAACTGGACCAATCGAGCGTCGACTTCGGTGAGACTCGGCTAGCAAACGCGACCGACCGGACGATCCGGGTGAACAATACCGGGAACGCACCGCTCGACGTCAGCGACGTGTCCGTCTCGGCCGGCGACACGGACCAGTTCGCCGCGGTCACCGGGTCGGTCGTCGTGCCGGCGAAGGGCAGCCGGCTGCTCCAGGTTCGCTTCGCCCCGGAGTCCACCCCAGCTGACGTCACGCTCGCGCACCAGCGGGCCGATCGGACGGCGACGCTCACGGTCCAGAGCAACGACACCGACGCGGCCGAGCAGGCCGTCGACGTCGACATGACGGGCGTTGGGGTCTCCCCAGCCATCGAACTCTCCCAGCAGGACCTGAAGTACGGGACAGTGCTGGTCGACTCCACGACGACCCGTAGCGTCACGCTCCGGAACCGGCTCGCCGGGACGGCCAGCGTGCGGGTCACCGGCGCGTCGATCCAGGGCCAGGACGCCGACGCCTACGAAGTAACGACGGACCCGACGGGCACGGTCCTCCAGCCCGGCGAGCAGACCACAGTCGGGGTCGAGTTCACGCCGACCACCCCCGGCGGCAAGTACGCCACGCTGACCCTTCGGACGAACGACTCCCGACAGGACACGCAGGTCGTGTTCCTCTCGAACCGGGACACCGTCGTGCGGGTTACCTACGGTAGCGTCACGATGGACTACATCGACCCGGTCGATGGGCTCCAGCCCGCGGTCGACGTCTATCGCGGTCGGGCGCTCCCGGCGCAGATGGACCGGTTCCAGCTCGCGACGACCCAAGATGCAGACTTCAACGTCACTTTGGAGGGCGACGATCAAGCCTTCGCCAACGCCGAAACCTCGGACGCCTTCGACTCGATCCGGTACATCGAGGCGACTGGCAACGCGACCTTCGACGAGGATAAGTTCGTGAACGCCACGTTCACCTTCCGGGTGACGAAGGCGGCACTGGCGGGCCGCGACGCGGGCCGCTCCGATGTCTACCTCTACCACTACGACGCGGGCACGGGCGCCTACGAGCGGCTCGAAACGCAGTCCATCCGCGAAACCCAGAGCGAGTACGTGTACTCGGCGGAGACGACCGAGTTCTCCGAGTTCAGCATCGGGGCGGCCCAGCCCGACCTCTCGCTCTCGAACCGACAGGTCAGTACTCGCTCGATCACCGCCGGCGGCAGCGTGGACGTCACCGTCGACGTCGCCAACGCCGGGGACGCCGCGGGCCAGCAGACCGTCTCGCTCGAGGTCGACGGGACCACGCAGTCGACCCGCACGGTCACCGTCCCCGCTGGCGGCACCGAACCCGTCACGTTCACGGTGACGCTGTCGCAGGCGGGAACCTACGAGCTCGGCGTCAACGGGACGCTGGCCGGCACTGTCGAGGTGTCGGAATCGACCCAGCCGCCTGTCGGCGGGGATGGTGGCGACGGCGGCGATGGAGGGTCAACCCCCGCCACCACGCCAGCCCAGCCCGTGCAGGTCCTGCCACCCGAGGTTACCCAGAATCTCGTTCAGCGGACCTTGACCGCGGCGATCGAAGACGCCGACCCGGCCTCCCCGGGGACGACCGTCCGCTTCCAGGACCAGACCGGTACCGTCCAGGAGATCGTCTTCGAGAACGACCTCTCCGGCGCCGGGCAGGTGACCGTCACCGAACTCAGCGATGTGCCCGACGCCGTCCGCGATGCTGGCGAGTCGGGCGGGGTGGTCCACGCGGTCGACATCGCGGTCCCCGCCGGCCTTGAGAACGAGCGGGCGACGGTGACCATGAATGTTCCCGTCTCGGCGCTCGACGGCGCGGACCCCGCGGACGCGACCATCGTACACCGGCAGGGCGACACGTGGGAGCGGCTCGACACCGAGCTCGTCGACGTCGCGAACGGCCGGGCGACGCTCCGCGGGCAGGCAGACGGCTTCTCGCTCTTCGGAGTGGCCGTGGCTCCCCAGCAGGCGACTGCTACGGCGACGCCGACCGCGACGCCCGAGCCGCCAGCCACTGACCAGCCGACCGCCACAACCGAGGGACCGGTGCAGGAGCCAGGTGGATTCGACCTCTCGACGATCGTGCTCCTCGTCCTCGGCCTAATGGTCCTAATCGCGGCTATCGTTCTCGGCCGGAGGCGACTCACCTAACGGTGGAGGCGGTCGAGGACCTCGCCGCCGACACCGTCCTCCTGCAAGCGACGTCCGCTGGGGACCGTGAGCAGGACCTCTGTGGCGAGCTGCTCGCGGAACCTGCCCCGGACACGCTTGTCGGCGTGACCACCACCGAGACGCCGGCTCGATGGTGCTCCACGCATCTCGACCAGACAACAGCGGACCCCGAAAACGCCCAGCTCGTGTGCGTTGGCGAGCGAACCCGGTCAGGTGCAAGAGGCGCTGCCGAGTCGGCCCCGATATCAACGGCGACCGTCCCCGACCCCGGCAACCTGACCAAGCTCGGGACGCTCCTGAGCGACCCCTTGACTGGCGATCCATCGGCAGATGCGGTCCTCTGCCTCGATTCGGTCACTCCCTTGCTCCACCACTCGAGTCGGCAGACGGTGTTCCAGTTCCTTCACGTGTTGACGGACCTCGTCACGGCCAACGGGGTCGCGGCGCACTACCACCTCGATCCGCAGGCCCATGACGATGAAACCGTCGCCAGCCTCAAGGTCCTCGTCGATGCCGTCGTGAAGGTTTCCAGAGAAGCCGTCGAGGTCGAGACGCGTGGTCGGTAGGATCGCCAGTCAAACGGTCGGGTTTTGTCTGAAACGCGTCCATCTATCGAGTTCAACAGACTAGAACCACCTGACTTGAGTGATCATAGGTAATAAAAATCACATCTGATATTTACCACCGAGAGATTATCCCCCCTTCGCCTGTAGACATCCGCATCAATGGCAACCGACGGAGTACGGGTCAACCCGTTCGATCTCATTGCCCTCCTCTGCATCCCCGTCGTCTTGGTCGGCGTCTTCCTGCTTCCCGGGCCAACCCGCGCCGACTACGTGCTATCCTACATGGAACCGACCATCCTGACTGCCTACACCATGCACTTCGTCCACCTCCAGGCCGGGCACCTCCTGACGAACCTGGTCGTCTACCTCCTGGTCGTCCCGGTCACCTACCTCGTGGCCCGTCGAGCCAACCGCCGGGACCTCTTTTGGGCCGCCTTCCTCACCTTCCTGCTCGTCCTGCCGATCGCCCTTTCGGGCCTCAACCTCCTCTTCGAGCGGCCGCGGGTCGGCTTTGGCTTCTCGGGCATCAACATGGCCTTCCTCGGGCTCCTGGCGCTGCTGCTGATCGCCGGCGCGGGCCATCGCCCCGGGCAGACCACGAGCGTCCACCACGCCCCCGGGCTCTTCTTCGCGGGCACGGGCCTCATCGCGACCCTGGCCGTCCCGGACCCGCGGATCCGGCTCGGTCTCGCGGCGGCGGCCACTCTCGCGGCCGTTCTATACCTCGCCGAGCTCGGCGGGGAGGCGTCCCTTCGTGGGCAACTCGACACCGCGCTCCGGTCCGACGGGCTCGAACTCACTGCTGCCGGGCTCGGCGTCTTCGTGCTGGTCCCCTTCGCGGCCTTCCCGCCGAGTCCGGCCTCCGCGGGCAGCGTGCTCAACCTCTACACCCACCTCCTCGGGTACTCCATCGGCTTCATCGCCCCCTACGTCACGGTGTCTGTCCTCGAGGTCGACCTGCCGACGACCTTCTCGGAGTCCGAGTCCGGCCACACGGAGCCCCGGGCGACCGAGGCGGACTGACCGGCGTCCGGCGCAAGCACTTATACCTCACCGGCTCCTCCTCCCCGCCATGCGGTTCGTCATCGTTGGCGCCGGCCGGGTCGGCCTCCGGACGGCACGCGTCCTCGCCGAGGAGGACCACGACGTGGTGGTGGTGGAGCGGGATGCCGAGCGAGCCGACCGGGCCAGAGATCGCGGGCTCGAGGTGATCGAGGGCGACGGCTCCCACGAGGACGTCCTGTTGGAAGCCGGCATCGAGGAGGCGGACGCCATCGGGGCGCTCTCCGGCGACCTGAACGTCAACTTCGCGGCGTGCATGATCGGCAAACATCACGGCTGCCGGACGGTCCTGCGCGTCGACGAGGACTACCGGGAGGGCATCTATCGGGAGTACTCCGCGGAGGTCGACGAGATCATCTACCCCGAGCGGCTCGGCGCGATCGCCGCGAAGAACGCGCTCCTCGGGGGGAACGTCCGGGCCATCCTCGACATCACGCCGGAGCTCCAGGTGTTAGAGCTCACCGTGACGGCCGACTCCCCGATGCTCGGCTACACGATCGGCGAGCTCGAGTTGCCCGGCGACTCGCGGGTGCTCGCCTTCGGGAAGTCGGGCGAGCAGATGGGCATCCCGCTCTCGGACGACTCCCTAGAGGAGGGCGACCGCATCGCGGTGCTCGCCGACTTCGACGTGCTCGAGGAGGTCCACCGGATCATCGTCGGCGGCGGCGGGCTCGCAGTAACCGGAGGTGACTGAACGTGGTCACGGCATACGTCATGGTCAAATCGCTCTCGGGCGAGGCGGATCGCATCAGGGACGACATCGCGGCGCTCGACGGCGTGGTGGAGGTCCACATCGTCGCCGGCGACGTCGACCTCATCGCGAAGCTCCAGGTCGACTCGACGGAGGACGTGAAGGCCGTCGCCGCGGAGGGCATCCACGAGATCGAGGGCGTCGACAGCACGCAGACGTACCTCGCGATGGACTAGGGCTCGGCGGACGGCGAGCCGCTATCGCTCGCCCGTCGAGCGCGCGCGGTCCAACAGCCTCGACGCCGGCTCTCGGTAGCTGTAGCCCGGGATGAGCCCCTCGACGAACGTTCCCTCCACGTACTCGACGATGGCCTTGGCGTCGGTCACGGCCCGGCTGGGCCGGTCGCCGTCGAGGGTGGTCTCGACGACGACGTCCGACCCCTCGAGCGTCGCCGTCGGGGGCGCTGGCTCCCCCCGCGTCACCCCGCCGACGTCCTCGAGGCGGCGCTCGAACGTCTCGAGCCAGCCCTCCTGGACCACCGGGGCGACGGTCTCGTCCGCGACGACGGCGTCGATCGTCGGGACGGTGGCGGTGACGGCCAGGACGAGGCCCACGGAGCGCTCCTCGACGTGGACCCGGCCCTCGACGGCCGTCGTGCGCACGAGGAACGCCTCGCCGTCCCGATCGAAGGCGTCGTGGCCCGCCAGGGCTGCCTCGAGGCGCTCGCGGTCGCTCATGGCTGCAGCTAGGCGGGGTCGGTGGAAAGGTCCGCCGGTCTCGGCCGCCCCTCAGCGAGGGACGCCGAATCGGCCGCCGGCTCGCTCGACGAGGTCCTCGTGCTCCAAGGACTCGAGGGCCGGGTACAGTCGAATTTGGGGGATCCCGAGGTCACGCTTCAACTCTGCCGACGTCGCCCGACCTCGCTCGACCAGGTAGAGGTAGACCAGCTTCCCGGTCGGAGAGAGGTCGGTGGGGAGCTCCCGGCCGGTCGCGCCCCGCCGGGTCTGCGTCGCCATCATCGCTCTCGGCTATTCATCGACGTATAATAATACTTGGTATCGACGTTCGACGATATCTGGCGGCGAAACCCTCACCTGTCTGGCGATGCTGGCCAGCATCGTGCAGGCCGTCGTCCCCGCCGCCGGCGAAGGCACCCGTCTGCGGCCGCTGACGGCCGAGCGGCCGAAGGGCTTGGTCGAGGTCGCCGGACGGCCGCTCCTCGCGTGGGTCTTCGACGCGGTCGTGCCCCTCGAAGTGCAGGCGATCGTCGTCGTGATCGGCTACCGCGGGGACGCGATCATCGAGCGCTTCGGTGAGTCGTTTCGGGGAACGCCGCTGCAGTACGTCCGGCAGGCCGAGCCCCTCGGGCTGGGACACGCCGTCGCGTTGACCGAGCCCCACGTCGACGGCGACGTCCTCGTGGTCAACGGCGACAACGTCATCGACGCCGACCTTTCGACGGTCGTCGAACGTCACCGGGCGGCGGCCCCGGCGGCGACGATCCCCGTCGAAGACGTCCCCCGCGAGGTCGCCCGGGAGACCGGCGTCGTCGTCGTGGCGGACGGCCGCGTCCGGTCCGTCGTCGAGAAGCCCGACGATCCGCCGTCGCTGACGGCCATGACGGGGGTCCAGGTGTTCTCGCCGGCGATCTTCGAAGCGCTGGCGGCGGTCGAGCCATCAGCGCGCGGGGAGCTCGAGCTCGCCGACGCCATCGACCGGCTGGCCCGGACCGGGCACACCGTCCTGGCGGTCGAGTTCCCCGGCTGGCGGCTCAACGTGAACACGCCGACGGACGTGGACCTGGCCGCCAGGCGGCTGGGATAAGACCGGCCGAATACTCCTCGAACGGAGGGGCCGCCGAAACAGTGATGCGTATGAATATGTTTGAGTGAGGGCGACCGTCGCGTCGTTGGTGAACGAGGGCAGGTGACGATCCCGAAAGACCTCCGGGAGCGGTTTGGGATCCAGGGTGGCGACCACGTCGAAATACACGAGGAAGCTGGCCGGCTTGTCATCGAACGACCGGTAACTCGGGAGGAACTCGCGGAAGGCTATCGTCGGCGTGCTGACCATACCCGGCGGTTGGCAGAGTCGATGGACGGGGTCTCACGCGAGGCGGACGAGGATCTCGGAGACGCTCCGGAGTGGTGATGCGGGTTCGACGTGGCGATCTCGTTGTCGTTGACCTCGACCCGACGAACGGGTCGGAACAGCGCGGCCGGCGACCATGCCTCGTGGTACAAAACAACGTCGGCAATGAGAACGCTCCGACGACCATTGTCGTGCCGTGTACGACGTCCCTCAGTGAGCGACTGTACCCATTCGAGGTTCGCTTGGACGCTGCAGAGTGTGCCCTCCGCGAGGATTCAGTCGTCAACTGTAGCCAACTCAGAACCGTATCGATCGACCACCGAATCAGCGAGAACCTCGGGTCAGTTCCGGTCGAGCGAATGGAGGAGGTCGACACGGCCCTCGAGTACAGCCTTGGTCTGCGCCGGTCTGAACCTGCGACCGGCCCCTACCGCTCCGTCAGCGTCTCTCTGAGCGCCGCAGCGACCTCTTCGAAGCCCGAGTCGCCGATGTCGTCGGCGGTGACGAATACGCCGTCGTGCTGGGTGGTCACGCGGAGGAGGTAGCCGTTGTCGAAGCGACGGATCGTGTAGGCGTAGTCGCCGAGCTCGGAGTTGTGGTAGGCGTCGCGGGTCGTCTTGAAGTCCCGCCACTCGTAGCCGACGAAGGTCGAGAGGTCGGCGTCCTGGGCCAGGTCGCTCCGGAGGTAGACCTGATCGTAGTCGTCCCGCGTGAAGTAGGTGACCGACCGGAGGCTGTCCCCGACCGCGGTCCGGCAGATGGTCACGACCCGGTCGGTCATCTCCGGGGGGAGGAGCCCGTCTTCCGTCGACATAGCAGACCCCTGCGCGCGAGGGCACATAACCGCTGGGAACGGCCCCGAGGACGGGCGACCGCTCAGTCCTCGTCGGTGGAGTGTCGTCGCTGGAGCGCCCGATAGCCGATGGCACCCGCCGCGACGCCCCCGGCGCCGACCAGGGCGGATGACGGGGTGGTGCTCGCCACGCGCCTGAGGTCGCCTTCGCCGGTGTCCGGGATCGCGAGGTCGTACTCGTGGACCTCCCCCGCGGTGATGGTCGCCGAATGGCTCGCCTCGACGAGCACCCGGTCCTCGTCGGCCACGACGGCGCGGAGCTCGTAGCCGGTGTCGTCGTTTCCGAAGACGTCCACGCGGTGGACGCCCGGCTCGGCGCCGTACCTCGTGCGCATGCGGTCGTACTCACCCCGGCTCCGGTCCATCGCCGTCCCGCGGAGCCGGTCCGTCGGCTCCCCGCTCGGGTCGACCACCGAGACGTCCACGGCCTCGACGCCCGCGTCGGCGTCCACCAGGACGAGCGAGAGTGGGAACAGCTCCTCGCGCACGGTTGCCTCGTCGACCGTGAGGTGGTCCACGGGGCTGGCCAGGTCTCGCCCCGTCGCCCGCTCGATCCGATCGAACCGGTTGTAGAGCATGCCCGTGTACTGGCCGTAGGGCTGCATCGTCAGACCCTCGCTCCCGCGGTCGAAGCGGAGCGTAGGCCCACCACCCCGGTAGGCGACCGCCGGCCGATTGGGATCGTAGATGGGGATCCGCACTTGGTCCCCGTCGTCCTCGACGCCGTAGGCCAACACCTGGTGGGAGTAGAGGCTCCCGTCGAAGAGGATGACCGCGGCGCTACCCAGGGCCTCGATCACGGCGGTCACGTCGTCGAGGATGGCCTCGCCATCGATCCAGGCGGGGTAGAGCAGCGCTCGGCGGCCCAGCCACGCCCGGAACTGCAGGAACTGGGCGGCCTGGGCCTCGACGATGGCCTCGTACACCGGGGCGGCCGGCTCCTCGACCGGGACCGTCGGGTCCTCGATGTCGCTCGCCGTGGGCCGGTCCACCGGGATGGCCTCGGGTCGCTCGAAGTAGTTCTGGGCGGTCAGGACCATCCCGTAGCAGTGGCCGTTCGAGCCGGCCCGCTGGACGACCGCGAGGTGCAGCTGGGTCGCCATCGCCTCCACGAGCGGCCCCGCGAGCCGCTCGATTTGGAGCTCGATGGTCGCCCGGGCCTGTTGGCGCCAGGTCGTCCGGATCAGCTCGGCGATCCGCGCTCTGGACGGGTCGGCTGGGGCCTCGAAGTACTGGTCCCTCGGCGTCCAGTTCCGGAACCCGAAGCCGTTGACGGCGGGGTCGAAGCCACCGGCCGATTCGAGCTGAGGCCGGGTTCCGCGGGCCACGGCGGTGGCGCCACCGAGGCCGAGGGCGGCGACCGCACCGGAGAGCACTTCTCGACGACGCACGGCAGCCCCGTCGACACGCGATGCCATAGCGGTTGCGCGAGTGGATACGGCCCCCAGCGTGCCGCTGCCGCGGACTATTAGTTCGTGCCGACCCTTGCCCCCGCATGGCCAACGAAGACGTCCCCGTGACGGCCGAACCGCCCGATTCGCCCATCACCGTGACCGGTACCGACCACATCACGGTCATGGGCAGCAACATCGAGGACACCATTGCCTTCTACCGCGACCTGCTCGGGATGCCGCTGGTGCTGCGGCAGCCGAACCTCGACCAACCCGAAGTCACCCACCTCTTCTTCGACACCGGCGACGGCCGCATCCTCACCTTCTTCGTCACTGAGGACCGCGCGTCGAACCGCCAGGTCGGGATGGAGGTCGGGAGCGTCCACCACCTCGCGTTCTCGATCGACGCCGAGAAGCTCCAGTCGGTGAAGGACGCGCTCGACGAGGCGAGCAAGCACTGGAACGAGTTCGACCGTGGCGCCTTCCACTCGCTCTACACCCGGGACAACAACGGGCTCACGATCGAGCTGGTGGTCGATAAGTACGCCATCCCCGACGATCGACGCGGGGAGGTGCTCGCGCTGGCCCAGGCCAAGCGCGTCGAGGCCGGCGCGGGCTACGTCGACGACGAGCACATGGAGGCTGCGCTCGAGGAGCTCGGCCTCGAGGTCGAGCGGGCCGAGGTGCCCGAGGCAGCGACGGGTGCGGGGATCGACCGGGGCTCGTAGGCTGGCCGGTCGGCCACGCGATGTGTACGCCCCCGTGTGCCTCGCAGCCACGGCTCGCCGCTCAGGCCACTGACTCCCGTGGCGGGAGCCAGTAGTACAGCACGGCGCCGACGGCGGTGAGTGCCGCCAGCGCGAGGAAGGCCTCGTCGAAGAGCGCCCGGTCGGCCATCGCGCCGACGGCGATGGAGCCCGTGGCCCCGATGACGAAGAAGACGCTCCGGACGAAGCCCCAGGCCGTCCCGCGGACGGACTCGGGCAGGACCCGGACGACGTAGGAGTTCGACACCGATCCCACCGTGGCTCGCACGCCGAAGAGCATTGCGAGGGCGGCGATCGGGATGACCCCCGAGACGAACGGGAGCGCCAGCAGCGGCACCACGCTCAGCGCCGACACCCCGAGCAGCACCCGGTGGTGCCCCCAGCGGTCGGCGACCCGGCCGCCGACGAACTGGAACCCCGCGCCGCTGGCGAACACCAGCGCGAGCATGCCCGCGGCGAGCGCCTCACCCATGCCGCGCTGGACGACGAGATAGGTCGGCAGGAACGCGGTGAGGCCCTGGAAGGTGAACAGCAGGAACGTCTGGGCGGTGGCCGCGACGAGCACCGCCCGCTGGCCGATGGCCGCACGCAAGGCGCCGGGGAGCTCGGCGGCCGAGACGCCGCCGTTTTCCGAGTCCACTCGGCGTGGGACCGAGTGCCAGAGCCAGACGGCCGAGAGCAGGAACAGCGGGGTGAACGCCCCGATGGCGAGGCGCCAGCCCACCCGGACCGAGAGGAGGCCCGCCAGGAGCGGGAGCGCGGCTGCACCGAGGCTCCCGCCGGCCAGGACGATCCCGAAGGCGGTGGCGTCGTCCGTCGGGAACGTCCGGGAGAGCACCGTTGCGCGGGCGGGACCATACAGCCCCGTGCCGAGCCCGAAGAGGGCACACGCGAGCAGGAAGACGCCGAAGCCCGGGCTGGCCCAGAAGACCAGGAGACTGACGCCGGCGATGAGCGTCGAGCCCGCGAGCAGCGGGCGCTCGCCGACCCGGTGGATGAGGGCCCCGGCCGGGAACTGCATCCCGCCGTAGGTGATCCAGATGAGGGTGATGGCCGCACCCGCGGCCGTGTTGCTGACCGCGAGGTCCAGTCGGATGGCGGGGAGGAGCGCGGGGACGACGAGCCGGAGGCCGAGCGTGCCGAACCAGCCGACCCCGACCGCGCCCAGCAGCCACCCGCGGCCGCCCCGGAGGAGTCCCCCGGGAGCGTCGCCGCTCACCCGCGTGGCCTCCGGCTGCGCGATTGCCGTCTCGCCATGGTCGTGTCGGGCGGTTCGGCGAGGCCTCGGGTAACCGCTTCGGTCCGTCCCTCAGGCGAGGGGGAGCCGGACGATCAGGTCGTCGCTCGCGGTCCGCTCGATCGCGCCGTCGAAGTACTCCACGAGGGTCTCGGCCAGGTAGAGGCCGAGGGCCTGCTCGCCGTGCTCGCCCGGGTGAGCCTGCGGTTCGATCCCGGTGGCCGGGGCACCCTCGAAGGCGAAGGAGGCCACGAACTCGTGGTCCGCCGAGGTGGCGACCGCGATCGGGCCGCCGTTGGCCGCCTCCACGGCCGCGTCGAGAACGGCGCCGAACACGTCGTCTAAGCTGCCGTTCGCCAACACGCGACCGTCGCCGGCGAGGTCGCCCTCGATCTTGATGCCCGGTTGCCCCTCGCTGGCGGCCTCGATGGCCGTTCGGAGTGGCGGGAGTGGATCGACCGGGTGGCGGGTCAACTCGCCGGTGACCGCCTTTCCGAGGGTTTCCACGTTCTTGACGAGGTCGACGATCTCGTCGCTCCGGCGCCGGATGAGCTCGACCTCCTCCGCTGGCTCCTCCTCCGCTTCGGCGAGGAGTTCAGCGTAGCCCCGCACGACGGCCACGCCGTTGAGGAGATGGTGGCGCAGGAGCCGGTTGAAGAAGGCGAAGCGCTCCTCGGCCTGTCTCGCCGCCGGCCCACCGGCGCCGGCGAGACGCCGACGCTCGCCCTCGAGGCCGACGAGCAGTCCCGAGGAGGCGCCAACGGTACCGACGTCTAAGGCCAGGGCGATCGAGCCCTGGAAGTCGAGCGCTCGGTCGCCGCCGAGCCAGACGGCCACGGCGATGAGGGCCAGAAAGCCAGCGAGGACGTAGACCGCGATGCGCCCGACGCAGCGGGTCGAGACGTCGCTGTACATGAGCCAGTACCCGCTGTAGAGGACCGCAATCGAGAGGGCGAGGAAGGGCAGGTCGTAGACGCCGAGGAACTGGCTCGCGGCGACCGCGAGCGAGAGGTGCTGCACGACGAAGTAGCCGCCGAGGCCGATGACGACCCCCGCGGCGGCTGCCCGGACCTGGGCACCGTCGACGCCGTGGTGCGATCCCGTCATGTCACCGGAAGTGTCCATTGGCCCTACTTAACGGTTCACCGGCGGCTCTCAGTTCTGATAGGCGTTGTCCGCAGTCTGACGAGCTCGGGATCTGCCGATTTGAGCGAGCTGTCTGGGGGCTCGCCTGGTCACACGGCGTGGATGTAACCGGATGCGAGGGATGGGATTCGAACCCATGGACCCCTGCGGGAGCGGGTCTTAAGCCCGCCGCCGTTGGCCTAGCTTGGCTACCCTCGCGCGGACGGACCTACCCCGGGCCGGCGGTAATGGCTTTCGCTCAGCGGTGGACGCTGACCGATTCTAAGCGCACGTCCTCGTGGGGCTGGTCGTCCCCGTCGGTGTCGACGGTGCCGATCGCCTTCACGACGTCCATGCCGTCGGTGACCTCGCCGAACACCGAATGACGGTCGTCCAGGTGCGGGGTCGCGTCGAGGGTGATGAAGAACTGCGAGCCGTTGGTGTCGGGGCCGCGGTTGGCCATCGAGAGCACGCCGGGGCCGTCGTGGCGGAGGTCGTCGTGGAACTCGTCGTCGAAGGTGTACCCCGGGCCCCCACGGCCGGTGCCGGTCGGGTCGCCGGTCTGGATCATGAAGCCCTCGATCACCCGGTGGAACGGGACGTCGTCGTAGAGGGGCTCGCTGTCCCGCTCCTCGTCGGTCTCCGGGTCCGTCCAGGTCTGCTCGCCGGTCGCGAGGCCGACGAAGTTCTCGACCGTGCGCGGGGCCCGCTCGTCGTACAGTTCGACGTCGATGTCGCCCTCGCTCGTGTGCAGCGTCGCTGTGAGCTCGCTCATGGTTGACCTGGGAGGGGCCGACGGAAAACGGCGCCGGTCCTACCGCTTGGCCGTCGCGTACAGCACCGGCCCCAGCACGAGGAGCGCGATGCCGAGGAAGGCGTAGTAGACCGGGCCTCCGTCGATGGACGGGATGATCGCGAAGAGCCCGCCAAAGAGGGCGAAGTTGATCGCCGTGATCTTCCGGGAGCCCTGGACGTAGCCGGCCGGCAGGGAGAGGATGAACAGCAGGAGGATGGCCTGCCCCACGTTGTAGTTGAGCAGGAAGTCGTCGACGAGGGGCATCGGCGCGAACGGGAACATCCCTTATCGGAGATGGTAGGCTGGCCGGCTAAAAGATTGCGTTCTGACGGCGAGACACAGTATGGGGACGCCGCATCGGCAGGAGGTTGAGGTGTACGGATGCCGAGCGACTCGGCCGGCCCGCAGAAGCATTTCAACGCTGGAGCGGCGGGCTCGAACTGGGCGACTGGGACGCCCTGGTCCTGCGCGCTTGCCACCGTCTCGTCGAGCGGGGCGGCTCTGAGCAGCGGTACCTCGAGGAAGCCGGCCAACCGCTCGGGGGTCGTTGCGCTCTCCCTGCCCGCCTCGTTGACGACGAGCCCCCCTATCGAACCACCCACGCGGTCGACGAACTCCCCGGTCTTCTTCGTGTCCCGGATGGAGCTCAGCCGGGGGATTGTCACCAGGACCACGCAGTCGGCCGCCGCCATCGGGTGGAGGGTTTTCTGTCTCACAGCAGCGGCGGTGTCGACGATGGTCGGGTCCTACCGATCTCTCGCGGTCGTGATCACCGATCAGAGCGCTTCGTCGTAGGGTACTGTGGGGGCGTCGAAAAATACTCGCAGACCTCGTTATCTGGAATCAAAATGGTCTACCCGACAGGTCGTCGAACATGGTGGGGACCACCGCCGCCAACGGTCCCGAGCAACCGGCCCGACGCTTCGAGGACCTACATCCACCGAATGTCAGACAGTTGGCGTACTAAATTCAACCGGCGAACATATTGACCAAAATACTAATGTCGGGGTGGTTGTAATCAACTGCCGCCGGTGGCACCCTCAGAGGACGACACTGAGTCGGGCGGTCCGGCCCCTCGCATCCGGGAGGCACTCCACAGTGAGGACTACCCGTCGGACCGGCAGCCGATCCTCCCGACGCTCGTCCGCTGGCTCACCGTGCTCGGCGAGCGGGGCGGCGACGCCATCCTCCACAGCGGCGCCTACCTCGCCGTCATCGCCACGGTGTACGTCAGCATCGTCATGGTGCTGCTCGACCTGCCGCCGAACCCGGCCCCGCTGATCGGCGGCTTCGTCACCTTCGCGGTGTACGCGAACGACCGCCTGGTCGACCTCGATGCCGACGCGCGGACGAACCCCGAACGGACCGCGTTCGTCCGCCGCCACTCGCGGACCTTGTTCACTGTCGCCGCCGTCGCCTACGGCCTGGCCGTCATGCTCGCCGTCCTCGGCGGGCCGATCACGCTCGCCATCACCCTGCTTCCGGGCCTCATCTGGATCCTCTACGCGACCGACTGGCTCCCCGACCGCTGGTTCCAGAACGGCCGGTTGAAGGAGGTAGTCGTGGTGAATTCCGTGGTCGTCGCGGGCGCCTGGGCCGGCGCGGCGATCCTCCTGCCCCTCGGGTTCACCGGGGGATCGCTCACCGTCTCGACCGCGTTCGTACTCGCGTACTTCCTGCTGCGCTCCTTCGTGAACTCTGAGGTCCCGAACGTCCGCGACATCGAGGCCGACCGGGCGATCGGCGTGACCACGATTCCGGTCGCGATCGGCGTCGCGGGGACCCGCAGGCTGCTCTACGGCCTCGACCTCCTCACGGCCGCGGTCGTCGTCGCCGGTGGGCTCGGCGGCTATCTGCCGGTGCTGCCCTCGGCCGCCCTCCTCGTTGGCCTCGGCTACTCCCTCGTGGTGACGTCGCTGCTCGGCCGCGTGGAACGGATGGACCGGGTCGCGATCGCCGCCGAGTGTGAGTACATCGTGGTCGGCCTCGCGCTCGCGCCGGTCGTCTATGGGTTCTGAGACGAGCCGATCCGTTCTCGACGGTGATACTTATCCGGTGCGTTGATACCAGTCGGCGGAAACCTCCCAGATACTGTGGCCACACTCGACCTCCTGACCGGGGTGCTGCTGGGCACCATCGCGGTCGGGGTGGCGACGGCCATCCTGGCCTGGCGGGAGCGACGGGAGCCCGGTGGGCTCCCCCTCGTGGCCCTGATGATCGGGCAGATCTGGTGGTCGGCGTTCCTCGTCTTCGACCTGAACACGACGGCGCTCGCGACCAAGGTGTTCTGGGCGAACGTCCGCTGGGTCGGGGTCGTGATCATCCCGGTGGCGTGGCTGCTGTTCGCCCTCGAGTACGCTGGCCGCGACGAGTACATCTCCGTGCGGTCCGTGGCGGGGCTCTCGGTGATCCCCGCGATCACCGTGTTCCTCGCGCTGACGGGCGACTTCCACGACCTCCTCTACGTCGAGACGACCCTCGTGAGCGAGGGCGGCCGACTCGTCCTCGACCGGACCGGCGGCCCCTGGTACTGGGTGATCGCCGCCTACACCTACCTCCTCGGCCTCCTCGGGGTGCTGCCGCTGCTCCAGCTCGTGCGCAGCGAGGCGCGACCGTTCCGGGGGCAGAGCCTCGCGCTCCTCGTCGGGGCGATCGTCCCCTGGGCGACCAACATCCTCCACCTCGTGGGGGCGCTCCCGGTCGAGGGCGTGGACCCGACGCCCGTCGGCTTCGCCGTCTCGGGGGTCGCCCTCCTCGGGGCCATCCGACGCTATCGCCTCCTCGAGGTCAGCCCCGCCCCCACCGGCACCGCTCGACAGCGGGTCTTCGAGCGCATGCAGGCGGGCGCCATCGTCCTCGACCGGCACGACAACGTCGTCGACATCAACGACAGCATGGTCGAGCGTCTCGGCGTCGACCGGGCGGCGGCCCTCGGCCAGCCGGTGGCCGAGCTCATCCCGGCGGTCGAGGACCTCTCGCTGCGCGAGGGCTCCGTTGGCCACGTGCGCATCACCGGCGCGGACGGCGAGCGGACCTACGACGTCGCCGTGACGCCGATCACCGACGGCCACGGGCGCAGCCTCGGCAACGCCGTCACCTTCCACGACGTCGAGGCCCTCCTGCACCAACAGCAGCGCCTGGAGGTGCTCAACCGGGTCCTCCGACACAACATCCGGACCGAGACGAACCTGATCGCCGGCTACGCCGAGCTCATCGACGAGGGCGAGGAGGAGGGGATTGACGAGCTCATCAAGGAGCGGGCCGAGCGCATCGAGGCGATGGGCGAGCAGGCCCGCGAGATCGCCGAACTCTTCGACCGGGAGGGGCAGGCGGACGAGCCGGTCCCGCTCGCGAGGATCGTCACCGAGGCCGTCGCGTCGATCCGCGAGCGCTATCCCGACGTGACCGTCGACTGCGGGCCGATCCCCGACGACGTCGCCGTCACCGCCGTCCTCCGCCCGGTGGTCGCGAACGTCCTCGAGAACGCGGCCGAGCACAACACGAGCGAGCAGCCACGGGTGGGGGTGGACGTGGAGCCCGGTGCAGACGTGGTCACGCTTCGGGTCGAAGACAACGGCCCCGGGATCTCGCGGTACGAGCGGGCCGTGCTCGAGCGGGGGACGGAAACGCCCCTAGAGCACGGCAGCGGGCTCGGCCTCTGGCTCATCAAGTGGGGGGTCGGCTTCGCCGGCGGCCGCCTGTCGCTCGAGGAGAACGACCCGTCCGGCACCGTGGTCACCATCGAGGTGCCCATCGCCGGGCGTCGGGATGCCGGCGAGAGCGAGTGAGCCTCACTCGGTGATCGGGGGCCGGAGGTGCCACTGTGGGAAGTCCTCGTAGCCGCCGTCGTCGAACTCGACGCGGTAGGTGAGCTCGAGGACCTCGCTCCCCGACTCGGGGAGGACGGCGATCACCACGCCGTGGCGCCCGTGATGGGAGTCGTGCGCCGGGTGCGATTCGTCGGGGATGTCGACCCTGACCCGGTCCCCTTCGCTCACCCGTTCGGTCTGTTCCGTCATGGCCGTCCCCCACTCTGTGAGCGCTTTACGTATGTATTCCGCCCCGGTTCGTGGATCTGATAACGGTGCGGGGGTGGCCTCGCTTCGTATCAGTACTCCTCCACGCCCATGACCGCTCGGGTCCCGGTCGGCGATCCGGTGGCCCAGATGGAAATACGGAGCCACCCCGTGGCGAAGGGGGCCCTTCGACGAGGAGGCGCTCAGTCCGGGCGTCGACGGTAATCGACACGTTCAACCGCCGGACGGGCTAGTGACGGACGAGACTACTCTCCGATGAACTTGGATGCTGCACTCCTGACGGTGTTCTCCGCCGAGATCGAAGCGACTGACGAAGGACACGCCATCTCGGTGCCCGAGCGAGAGGTCGACCTCGGTGACCTCCAGCTCGGCGAGACGTACCGCGTCTCGATCGAAGCGACCGGTGAGGCCGCGGGGGTGGACCAGTCGGCTCATCACCCCACAACCACCGAGGGTGCGGACCCCCCCGTCGCCGTCGGTGAGACGCACGAAGTCGAGATCGATGACGTCGGTGAGGAGGGCGACGGCATCGCCCGCGTCGGCCCCGGCTACGTCGTGTTCGTCCCCGACGCCGGCCTGGGCGACCGGGTGACCATCGAGATCACGAAGGCCATGGAGAACTTCGCCTTCGGCGAGGTCATCGAGGGCGAACCGATCAAGGGCTGAGGCGCAGTCGAGCACTCGTCGGGGGGCGCCGCTGTGCTGTCAGCCACTCGAATTGCAATCCGGTCGATCAACTCGGGTTGCCACCATCTGGTGGGACGGCTGTCGTCGGCCGTGTACTCCGCCAGGGACGCCGCACGAATCTCTCGCAATCGCGTGACGTCACGCTCGATGGATTTGACGGCGTCAGCGATTCGATTTGCCCGACTGAGCGACATCTTCCGTCGGGCCATTCAATTGGAACTGTCCACCAGCCTCGCCGCGGTGGCGGCGACGTGCTCGCTTGATTCGGCGGACGTGGGCAGTTCGCCGGCGAATTTCTCGGCCAGCTCGCGCCGGTGTACCTCGGTCCCGAACACGATGCCCCCCGTCGAGAACGACGGCCGTGAAGGACGAGTCCATGGTGTGAACGTACCAACGTCGATGTCGCGGTCGGTCGCCATGCTACCGGGTGCTAGGTGGCACATCGCGGATACGCGTTCCTGCGCGGGCACCTGCTGTGATCGCGAGTCACGGCACACACCAGAGACCGCCGCGGCTGGGCGATCACTACCGGTGGCGTAGCGAGCGATGCGCCGGATGCAGCGCTACCCCTCGTCGAGGAGTTCATAGAAGCGCCGTGGGTCGACGATCTCGATCCCACGGAACGACCCGAAGTCGAGGAGGTGTTGGTCGCCGGAGACCACGTAGTCCACGTTGCCGGCGACGGCGGCCTTGAGGAACTTGTCGTCGTCGGGGTCGTCCTCCACCGCGGTGACGGATTCGTCGGGCTCGACGAATTCGGCGAAGTAGCGAACGGTCTCGACTTCCCGCTGGACGTCCTCCTCTCCCATGTTGAACTTCTCGGGATACTTCAGCAGCGTCTCTCGGAACTCGGTGAGCGTCGCCACGGAGACGACGATATCGTAGTAGCCCCGAAAGCCACTGACGAGCAGGTCGTGGGTGAGTCCAGTCGAGATAACGCCCGAGATGAGGACGTTCGTGTCGAGGACTGCCTTCATACCCTTCTACCCATTCTGATCGCCCGAGACGCCGCGTTACGCGTCCGACTGCCGCGCCTCGTGGACGAGCTCGTCGATCTCCTCGACCGAGAGGTCGATCTCCCGTTCCTCGACGCGTTTCTGAAATTCCTCGACGGAGGGCAGCTCGAGTTTCTTCAGGACGAGGCCGTAGTCCGTCGGGACAACCATCAGTTTCGTCCCCTTCTCGAGGCCGAACTCCTCTCGGAGTCGGCTCGGGATGGTGATCTGTCCCTTCGAGGTGACGGTCGTCACCTCGGGTTCGTCGGTGCTCATGTCTGATGTAAGAATTCCTTACGCATGGTCTTGAACCCTTCGCCTGATTCGGTGAGGGAGGTTGTGGGACGACGCAGACCGTGTCACATCGCGATTGCGCGAGCCTCGGCTGTTTTGCGAGTCGCGGTGCCTTCGAGAGACTGCGGGGGTTGGTATTCCGCGGCAGCAAGGGGCAGTACCTCGGCGTTCTCAATCGTATGTATCGTGACGCGACCCGTTCGACGGCGAGCGAGAGCCGGTGTATCCCGAGTGCGGGAGCTGCTCGATATTCAGGCGGGTCGGCCGGGACGGCGGAGAGGGAGACGGCGTGGTGGCGGTGACCGTCGGGGTTATCGACGGTAGCTACGGTGGTCTCGCTACCAGGCTATTCGGGTGGTTGGGGCGTGGAAGGAACGCGTGCATACTAGTCCAACCGCCGGATGCAGAGGGGACGACGAGACCTGCCGCTCTTGAGGTGACAGTCGAGTCTGACAGTCACTATAGAGGATGCAGCTAACGGACGATTACCGCGCCGCCAAGGCACGGCGACCTCACTACCCCCTACATGTTTCGCAGGGGCCCCGAGCACGTTGGCCTTGGAAACTCCCCGGTCCCTCCTGAACGCGACCTGGCCGCTCGTCCGAGAGCCTGGCGACCACACCGACTACGTCGGCCGCGAGCTCGACCGGGTGGCGTTGTTGGCGAGGAGGGCGACGACACCGTCCGCGTCAGTCTGTGCCGTAGGCAACGTTGTTTCCTCGGGGAAATGTCGCTGGGACCGGTGACGCAAGCGTTTCCTCGCGGCGGTGCTACGGGGTGCCGTGTGGCCCTGGGGACCCCTCGCGTTCGGGTACCTCGTGGACGCCGGATACGTGTGGGTCCGCTACCGGCGGGGCCCTGCTGGGTGGCCGGTGCTGGCGCTGGCGGTGGCGACGCAGTTCCCGGACATCGTCGATAAGCCGCTGGCCTACTGGTTCGCGGTGCTCCCCGAGGGACGCTCGCTGGCGCACTCGCTCGTGATCGCCGTCCCGTTCTGGAGTGGCCTCCTCCTGTACGCTCGCCGAATCCGACGGGGCGAGCTCGGTGTGGCGATCGTCATCGGCCATGCGACACGCATTCTCGGGGACAGCGATGGGGCATTACTCGACGGCCGGGTGGCGTTCCTGTTGTGGCCGATCATTCCCGCGCCGGACTCCGAGGCGGCGTCCTTCGCCCACCATGCCCGCCAGCTGGCCAGCGCCCTCGGCCGGCTCGACGGCTCGACACTCTTGCTCAGCTGGGACGACCCGTTCGTCATGCAGCTCTGGCTCGCGGTCTTCGTGGTCGGGTTGTGGGTAGCACAGGGCATGCCGCCTCAAGCGACGGTCCGCGCATGGCTTGCCGGGTGCGCTGGTGGAGGCTCGCCGATGGTGCCGACCCGTTCTCTCAGCGCTGGTCGTGGATCGAGGCTATTCGAGTACTAGGCCGGCGTCGGGTCGGTTGTTTGAGACCCGACCGTCTTGGGCTGGCCGACGCCCCCATCACTAATGTGGCCCCCGGCGCAGACGCCGCCCATGGCCAAGCAAGAGGAGCGGGAATCGAGGGACGGAGACGACCTCTGGCTCGACCGATGGGCCCGGATGCTCGGGTTCGGGTGGGTCGCCGACCAGCTGCCCTGGGATCTTCCGGTATCCTACGTCTATGGCATCGTCGTCGTGACGGTGCCGAATCTGGCGACTGCGGCGTATAACCTCCACGCTGGCGTCCCATTGTTGTACCAGCAGAACCCGTACTACCTGCTCGAACCCGTGCTCTTACTCGCCGCCGTGTACGGTGCCCGGACCCTCTCGGCCGACTACGACCGCGTGATGAGCGAGATGGCGATCGCCGAGCGGACGAGTGATCCGGATCGGCTGCTCTCTCCGATACCTGATCGGCTCCCGTGGGGCCTCTTCATCGTCGCCTTGGTGATCCAGTACATCCCTACCCCGGTGTGGGCCACCTGGGGGCTCGCCGGCTACGTCGACAACCTGATCGTGCTACCGTGGCTGTTCACGCCTATCGTCGTCCAGTTCTTTATCGTGTACTTGTCCATCGAGTTCATCGCGCCGTGGCGGCTCGCCAACTCGGACGTGGGGATTCACTTCCTCGATCCGCAGGGGGTGGGCGGGCTGCGCCCACTTGGTGAGTTGATCAAACGGGCGTACTACTTCGTCGTCGTCGGCTTGGTCGGCTACGCGCTGATCACCTACGCGCCGCTGGTTCCCGGGTGGACGACCTCGGGGGCGGCGAACGTCGTGTTCACGGTCCTCTGGGTGCTGACCGTGGCGACGGTTGGCTTCGCCGTCTACACGTTGCATCGGTTCATGCACCGGGAGAAACGTGGGGAGATTCAAAGACTGGAGTCGCGTCTGCGGGCCCTGCTCGAGAACCCCTGGCAGGTCGGAGACTACCGGGTGCCCGATGGGAACCAAGAGGAGGTATCGGACCTCCGGGAGCGCATCAACCAGGTGGCCGCGACGAAGGAGTATCCGGCGACGTTCAGCATCTGGTCGCAGCTGTTGGTATCTATTGCCCTGCCGAAGGCAGCCCAGTTGGTGATAGCGGGGGTGTAAACGGCCGAGCCACCGTTCGGCCACTTCGTGGATATCGAGTCGGCCTACGACGAGCTCGTCGACTGGATCTACGAGGATATCGGGTACGATCCGTCGGTCCTCGACCCGCCTACAGATACCGCCGGGCGTTGACGTGGGCGATCTTTCTCGCGTGCGCCTCGGGGAGCCGACCGAGCAGCCCCCGATAGAGGCGGTCGTGGATGTCGAAGAACTCGTCGTAGAAGTGCCACGGCCGACCGGAGTCGACGCCCCACAGGACGCGATCGGGGTGCTCGGTGAGGATGTGCCCCCAGGTGTCCCACGCCGTGTCGACGTGGGCCTCATAGGAGTCGGGTTTATCGTGCTCGTCGGCCGAGAAGTGAGTTGCGACGGCCTGCCGTCGGTCGTCCCACTCGTCCTGCGGGAGCCCAACGCCCTGCCAGTAGAGGCCGTGGCCGAACATGATCCCCGAGACGTCGTAGACCCAGTTGTCGTGGGCCTCGAGGAGCGAATTCACGTCGTCGAGGAGTGGCTTCGAGAGGCCGTGGATCAGGAACTGGGTGTCCGGGCAGGCGTCGAACAGGGTGCCAAGGCTGTCGATGACGGCTTCTGCAGGGTCGTCGATGTCGTCGTCGGTGAGTTGGGCCGGGTGCGGCGGGTGGAGCATCAGAGTGACGTCGTGATCGGCGGCAACAGACGCGAGTTCCTGCACCCACGGCGCGTCCGGCAGCGAGACGGCGGCGTCCCCTTCGATCCGGTGGATGAGGCGGAGGCTCACCTCCCCGATGCCTTCCCAGCGCCGGTCCGTCTCGAGGCTCGCGTCGAACGCCGCGGGGAGGTCCTCGAGAGCAAGGGTGTCATCGGGCTCCGGTAGGTAGGGTGGGAACCGGTCCGGGTCGATCCCGGGGGCGACGCTCGGCAGCGCGTACGCGCTGAACGGTGCCTGGTTGAACGGGATGAACTGGCTCGGGTGGTCCGCGTACTCCTCGAGCAGCGGCGGGGTTGAGAAGGCGACCAGCCGCTCCCAGTCGTTGGCGTCCATCCAGTCGACGAGGCCGTCGAGGGCGCCCTCGGGCATGAAGAGCAGGTGCTCGTGGGCCGAGATCATGGGGCCGGTGTACTGGTCGGCCGGTGGCCCGGATCGGGGTGGTGGGCCGCGTTTGGCCGCGCCGACGGCGGAGCTCGCGAGGAGGCCGCCGCCGATGGCCGTGAGGACGCGTCTGCGGTGCATCGGCAGTGGGTGAGTCGACGGGAGCAAGTATAGCTAGGGGTTCGTCGTGGGGGAATAGACGCAGAAATTAACGGTCTCGAACCCGTTCTCGGTGGTTCGGTTCGGCCACGTGCGGGGACCCCAGCGGTCCCGATGCCACGGCTGCGCTCATCACTGTGACGGAGCCACCGCCTCGAGTGCCTTCGGGAAAAAGCTCTTGGCGGCCGTCTCGGAACGGCACACGTCGAGATGCGACGGCGGGACTGCCTTCGGTTGTTCGGAGCGGGCCTCGCGGGCGGCTTGGCTGGCTGTGACGCCGTCCCGGAGGCGGACTCGTCGGACTCGGAGTTGTCGGCCGACCCGATAGATCAAGAGAAGCTCGTCGGCGCGTTCTACTACGCCTGGTACTGGGGCCGCGACGGCTATGCTATCCATCGGGAACGGCCGTGGCTGGAGCATACGCCCTACACGCCGGAACTGGGCCAGTACGACTCCCGTGATCCCACCGTCGTCGACCAGCACATCAAGTGGGCGCTCGAAGCCGGCATCAACTGGTTCGTGCTCAACACGGGGCACCCCGGGGGACCGATCATGAACTCGATCAGGGAATCGTTCCTCGAGGCATCCCTCGCAGACCGGATGAACTACGCCTTCGACATCGGGTTCGACCACGGGCCGGTGACGGATGCCGACGGTCGGTACGTCGTTGACGATCCCCGGAATATCCAGGAATACCGTCGGTACTTCGATGCCTATGCGGACTTCTTCGAGGATCCGAACTATGTCCGATTCGATGGCCGCCCGGTCCTGTTCGATTTCAGCACGGGGAGACTGACCGGCGATATCGCCACAGCGCTGGCAACGGTCTCAGAATCGATCGGGGACGATCCCTATTTCATCGCCAACCCGACCGGCTTCTGGGCCCCACCGGCGATCGACCCGCCCGGGCGGATACCCCCCGAATCCATTTTCCAGGCGTACGACGCGGTCCGAAAGTACGCCGCCCTCCCCCCTGACGGTGCCGCGGATGTCGAGCGGAACTATCCCGCACACTGGGCGGATCGGATGGAGTACTGGCGGTTTCTGAGCGACCATCACGACACCGCCTTCATCCCGACGGTGATGCCGGGGTTCAACGATCAGGAGATCAAGTGGGACCGGACACATCACGAGGTGTTGGATCTGTCCCCCGAGGAGTTTCGGACCGTGTGCGAACGGTCACTCCGATACGTGGACCCCGACCTCGACGCCGTGGTCATCACCTCCTGGAACGAGTTCTCCGAGGGAAGCACGATCGAGCCCACAAACGAGTACGGTCATCAGCGATTGGACATCGTCCGGGAGACACTCGGGAGGACAGCGTCCGATCCGGTCCGGGTAGACGAGTATCCCCTCGTGTCGTTGGCCTTCAACCGTACCGTCCGGCCAGAGGGGGCCCCGGAGGCGGTCCAGCTAGCCTTCTTCCTCGAGACGTTGGAGCTATCGGGGCCAAACGGTACCATCCGATCGTACGACGTTGGAACCGTGGGGGCCGGGCCGACGTTCGTCGACGGTGCCTACCCCCGCGGATCTCATGGCGAACACAGCGGTCGCTGGTTGGGTGGCCCCACCAAGACGGCTGCCTGCTACCTCCACCCGATCGCGGTCGACGCCAGGACGGCGGTTCTGTCCGGCCGCCCGATATCTCCGGAGGACATCACCGCTGAGGTGTCAGTCAACGGTGATCGGACCGATCGGGTCTCCTTCGACCAACGGGGCGATCGCGAGTATCGCGTATCGCTCCAGCCGGCATAGGTCCTCGGCGAGTTCGAATCGCTCCACCGACTACCGAAACAGCGCCGGCCGGTAGTCAGTACGGCGGATCGATCACGTGCTTGCGGCCACGCCGGACGGTCCCCTGGAGGAGCGGGACAGCTCATTCTGCCCCCGTGCGGTGGCCAGATCTGTCAAAGCACACCCTTATCCCCGCGGGCAATCTACCTATTGATGGAGTAACACAGTTAATGTCCAACGGTACGGTTGACTTCTTCCATGATCGGAAGGGGTACGGTTTCATTGCATCAGACGAGTCGGACGACGATATCTTCTTCCACATGGAGGACGTCGGCGGACCGGATCTCGAAGAAGGGCAGGACGTGGAGTTCGACATCGAGTCGAGCCCCAAGGGCCCACGGGCGGCGAACCTCCAGCGAGCGTAATCTCGCTGTAGTTTTCCGATCGTTCACCCGTCGAGCGACGGCCACCGCCTCGAGGAGCACTGGTCGGTAGCCGCTGGTTGGTCGAACGTGGTTTCCGTCTGTGGCTCGTTCATGTACTGTGACCGCATTCTACCGAGGGATCCAGCTGTATCTGTTGCTGCTTGCGTTCACCGGCACGCTCGCGATGGTCTGGGGGACGAACTGGCTCCTGCTCGATAGTACCACGGGCTGGCCGCCGATGCTCGGGCTATCGGGCGTGCTCGTGATCCTCGGCGGGGTCGTCCATCACCGCTGGACCCCGGACGACGGGGACCCCACGCTGTCGCCATACCCCTGGTCGAGTAACAACTGAAAACTGGAGACTCCAGTCGGGGTCGGGCGAGGGGAGCATGCCCTCTAGGAACCGGACGCTCTCCGCGTAGCCCCCATCAGTGGTCCATCCAACGACACTCGCTGGCTCGTTCGCTCCCCAGGGACGATCGGCCGACCCCACGCGCGATATCTCGCCGAGGTCGGGGAGGATGTCAGGAATTGCAGGGTACTCACTGAATGGTACCGGGTTGGTCCCCCGGGAAATGAACGGTGGACCGCGAAGGGGTGGGGTTCAGGCCGACCCCTCGCCACCGCGGTGGCCGATGCCGTCACCCTCCGGGAGGCCGTCCGGGCAGGCTGCTTGATCGAAGGCCTCGCCGTGTGGGCCCATGAGCGTGCCATCGATATCATTGCCGCAGATGACCTGCTGGTCGGGCTCAACGTACCGGAGGCGGATCGCGTGCTCGTCGAAGCCGGCGATGTGGTTTCCGTAGATCTCGTGGTCCCGGCCGAGGCGCGCCGGGTCGAACGGCTCGGCGACGGTGCCGTCGAACTCGTTCTCGAGCCAGTCCTCGCCTGCACGGATGACCGTCACGCCGTTCCCGTGGCCGCCCCGGAGGTCACACCAGCGGAGCGTCGCGTCGTAACCCTGGAAGCGGACCGAGGCGGCCGGGTTGGCCTCCGTGTTCTGCGAGCCGCCCGCGTCGGTGCAGTACTCGACGAGTATGGTTCGGGTGCCGAGCTTCGTGTTGACGAGCTCGGAGTGGGGGTGGGCCGCGCTGTTATCGATGTGGTGGACGTGGACGTTCCGGGTCTGATCGAGCGTGTCCCAGGGGTAGGCCTCGCGGGTGTAGCTATCCGGGGGCGTGCCAAGGTAGACGATCTCGCCGATGTGGCGGTTCGGCTCGTCGGTCAGTACGTAGTTCGCCCCGGCGAGGCCGACGACGCGGAGCGGGCCGATCTCGACGTTCCTCGCCCGCTGGACGACGATCAGGTGGGCGGAGGCGTTGCCCACGCCGTGGGGCGCGATGACGAGGTCCTCGAGGTAGTCCTCGGACTCCGGCCAGGGGGAGACGTCGACCAGCGGTGACTCGCTGTATGACTGTGGGTCGTCCGGGTTATCGGGGTCGACCAGGCCGTCGATGGTCAGGCCCCGGAGGTGGACGTGGCTGGCGCGGATGAGCAGCGGCTGGCCGCGGCTGTCGCGGTTGGTGAGCACGGCGTCGGGTGGGCCGGTGATCGTGAGCGGGTTGCCTGGCTCGCCGCCGTGTTTGACGGGCACGGAGTCGGCGTAGACGCCGGGGTTGGCGTGAACCGTGTCGCCGGGGCCCGCTTCGGTGATCCCTCGTTGGAGGCTACGGTAGGGATGCTCGGCGGTGCCGTCGCCGTCGGCCGTGCCGTTCTTGGCGTCGACGACGATCGTCCGAGCGGCTGCGTCCTCGGCGGCCGTCGGAACCGAGGTTCGTGTTGTCGTGCTCGATGCGGCGGGCGGTCCGGTCTGGCACCCGGCGAGGCCGCCCAGCGCGCCGACGAGCACCGAGAGGGCCGCGCGACGGCGCATGGGCCGGTGGGCGGGTCGAGGCAGCCTAAAGGTTGGTCCACGAAGGACCCGCGACGTGCCACATTGTCGGGAACGCTGACCGCAACAGTGAAATCCAAACCAGCAGCGACGAGACGATGGCAAACTGGATCAAAGGTAGTGGACTCCTCGATCGTACTCGTCCCGCTCCTCCAGATGGGCGTCGACGATCTTCCAAACCTCACCGATCCGCCGGCCCGCCTGTCGGACGTAGATCAAGCCCGAGTGATCCAATCCCTGGCCTTCGACTAGGGAGAGGAAATCGTCATCGAATGTCATCAGTACCCAATCGTTGTCGAGTGCATGGGCCAGTTGGACCTGGTCGGGTTCACCGAGCATCCCCGCCGCTCTCGCCGTCCGGGTGGTCCAACCGCGGCGCTCGAGACCGTCTGCTACGGGATCCAGATGCGCTCGTCACAGTAGATAGGCCTCACGCCGGTGCGGATTCCGTTGGACGGAACTCGTCGATATTGTCGTAGTAGTAGGCCAGGGCCCGGTGGACGTCACCGAGGGACAGATCTGGATAGAGTTGGGTGATCTCGTCCGGGCTAGAGTCGCTGTGCTCGTAGGCCGTCGCGACGTCTTTGACCCGAATGCCCGTCCCCTCGATGGTCGGGGCTCCGCCGCTGTGCTCTTCGTCCCGCACGATGCTCATGCCTCACAAGTAGGCGCCCTCCCCCTTCAACCACCGGGTCCTCCCCCGGTTGCGGCGCGGTCTCCCTGATGTGGGGCAGCCGCCTAGAGTCGTCCGTGGCGAGCCGCCCTACTCGTCCAGGTGCTCGATGCCCTTCTTGGCGACGTTGGCCTGGCTGATCCGCCCCGAGAGCCAGTCCGGGCCGTCCTCGGGGGCCTCCTCCTCCCAGGCCCACCCCTCGTAGACGTGGACCTTGTCGGTCCCGCGCTCCCGCAGTCGGAGCTCCTGTCTGGATGCCGCGGCTTCACTCGACGCCGTCTCGAGTCGTCGGGCGGCCTTCAGCGCGGCCTGCCGTGGGTAGTTCCCCGAGAAGACGCCGGTCTCGGTGTCGCCCTCGAGCTGCACGAAGTTCCGCTTGCCGTCCTCTCTGACCATGTGATGTACCTCTTCGTGATGTGATATGACTCGGCTCATAAGCCTTGTGGCGGCGAAATCGAACGACAGCCCTTTCTTGGGGGTTACGGTAGCAGACACGCGACGCTTACCGAGCACGCGCCCTCAGCATGAACCGCTCCCGTTCCGTCGTCCTCGCCGTCGTCTTCAGCACGTTCTTCGTCGGGTTCGGCGGTGGGGTCGTCTTCCCGATCCTGCCGAACCTGCAGTCCGTCCTCGGCATCTCGCCGTTCCTCGTCGGGCTGATCCTGAGCGCGAATCGGTTGACCCGCATCGTCGCGAACGGGCCCGCCGGCTCGCTGATCGACCGCATCGGCACCCGCACCCCGTTCGTCGTCGGCCTCTTCGTCGAGGGGATCGCGACGCTCGGTTACGTCATCGCCCTCAACGCCCCGTTTCCCGAAGTATGGTTCCTGATTTCGCGCATCCTCTGGGGCGTCGGCAGCGCCTTCGTCTTCGCGACGGCCTACACCATCGCCGCCGACGTCAGCACCGGCCGGTCGCGGGGGACGAGCATGGGGGTCATCCGGGGTGGCATGATCCTCGGCTTCCCCACGGGGCTCGTCCTCGGTGGCGTCGTCAGTGACGCCGCCAGCGAGACGACCGCCTTCGCCGTCGCCGCGGCCTTCGCCCTCTTCGCGAGTGCGCTCGGCTATTGGCTCGTCCCCGAGACGCACGTCTCCGCGCACCGAACCGCGGTCAAGCCGTGGGAACTGGATACCAGCCTCCCGACCCTGCTCGCAGGGGTCGTGAACTTCGGCGTCTTCTTCGCCTACCTCGGCGCGCTGTTCGCGACGCTCGTCCTCTACGTCGACGTCATCGACGTCACCGTCTGGGGCTATGGCCCCCAGGGGACGTCGGGGATGCTCATGGCCGTGACCGTGCTCGCCTCGGCCGGCTGCACGGTCGGCGGTGGACGCCTCAGCGATCAAATGGGGACGCGGACGCCCGTGTTGGGGGCATTCCTCGTGGTGGCGTTCGCGGGCTTTCTGCTGATGGCGTTCGCGACGTCTCTCGCGACACTGCTCGCCGCGTGCGTGCTCGTCGGCGCCGGGCAGGGCGGGTCGAACGGGCCGCTCATGGCGCTGCTCGCCGACCTCACGCCGGGCGAGCGGATGGGCCGGGCGATGGGCACGAACAACGTCCTCGGCGACCTGGGTGGCGCGCTCGGACCGATGGTGTCCCTGCCGCTGATCGACGTGGTGGGCTTCGCACCGATCTACCTCGCCTGCGCGCTCGTCCCGCTCGTGGCCGGGGCGTGTCTGGTGGGCGGCGTCTACTGGCGCACCGGCGAGGTGAGTCCGGGGGTTTCTAGTGGTGACTGAGGGGGGCTAGGGTGAACGGATGCGAGGGGAACTGGGGCCGGACGGTCGGTAAGCTGTCGGGTACTGGACTGTGGGTCATACGGTGGATTGAGCCTGTGATTCGATAGAGAACTGTCCCCCGAAAATCTCGGCGCAGCCGAGGGAGCGGGTAGCGACTACAGATGGTGTCGCTATCGGCTGACCCGGTCATCCTATCGGGGCGCCCCCGTGACCTCGCCACCGTCGAACGTGTCTTCCCAGCCGGCACGCCTGTAGTCCTCTGAGATTGATAGGTCCGTCTTGAACCCGCCCTGCCCTGGCCCCGCGACCCCCCCGTGATCTCGACGGCCGACACCGGGAGGATGGCGATCACCTCGCTGTGGCGCCCGTGGTGGGAATCGTGCGCCGGGTGGGTTTCATCGGGGATGTCCACGCGGACCCGGTCTCCCTGGCTCACTCGCTGGGTCTGTTCCGTCATGGCCGTTCATCGCTCTCCGACCGGTGACGTCTGTCTTGCGCCCCGGTTCGTGGATCTGGTAACGGTACGAATGATACACCGGAGTGGTCGACCACGGGGATTGGGGTGCCCGATGAGCGTACTGGGTTTGTCAGCACCACAACGCCCACGAGCAGCTAACCCATCGGGGTGGCCAGCGCAAACCAAATGCCGACACTCCTGAGCTCGAGGGCGGCTCGGAACACTCCCGCGAGGCCAGCGATCCCGTCCACCCTGTCTGAGAGCATGGTGGCCACTGGGATCGAGCACACGGGATTAACCGAATCGAGTCTACGTGAGTCGAGATAGAAGCCCACGGCTGTAGGAAGATGGCGGTCCAGCCGAGGCTCGTGATTCGTTGATCCAGGGTCGGGCGTAGAAACGGGTCGTGAGTCCGAGCCGCAATGCCGCATCGGTCGATGACACCCTAACTGTGATGGCGCCGTTGGTCCTGTGCGTGCAAAGAGCTCACTCGGTTTATTCTTCCATAGGGATGGATCGGTTCGACAGATACAAGTCGAATATCAAATGCTGAAATTTCAGAACCAGGTTTATCTGAGCCCCATACGGATTCGAGCTACCGTGAGGGACCGAACCGTGAGAGGTGAAGCCGGAACAACTCTGGTGGCATTCTACCGCACACTCAGCGAGGAGCTGCGTACGAAGCCCCCGGAGGACCTCAGTCGAGAATTGCCTGGGCTCGTCGACCATGTCGCCGACCTGGCTTCAGCGGGCGACGATCTCGCTGTCGGTGTCTCCTTTACCAAAAACCACACCGGCCTCGACTACTCCATCCACCGCATCAACGGTGAGCGGCTCGCTCCAGAGAAGGAACCGGTGACGGACACCCACCGCTACGTCCGCTTTACCCATCCGCCAGACCATCATTTCGACGCCTCGGCCCTCCGGGCGCGATTGATGGGTGCCGTCGCAAGGGAGCGCAAGGAGATCGAGCAGCCGACGTCTCGATTTGCGGACCTCTGGTCTGACCTCTAAGGCAACGGCCACGTTGTCCAATGGTGTCCGTGTTTGTCTCATAGGTGGGCGGGTTTTCACTTCGATCGAGCATAATTGATTTAACCGATGAACGGTTCAAGCCTCGATCGGTTTTTAAATGATATCGGACCACTAGATCCATCGCTTTCCAAGAGCTGGTCTTCTGACATCGAGTAGCGTGGTGACCTCTGGGCTACGATTGCTGGGCGTTGAGATCGGTTCGGGCATGGAGGTATGGTCCCTCAGCAGGCCGGCTTACACAGCTCCCTGACAGCCATCCGCACGCCCCCAAAACGTGGCTATCGAACCGGCTATACCATTCCGCTCGAACGGACTTCCGTGGTCTCGCTCTCAGTCGGTGCGATCGGCTTTGCGTTCCTCGCCGCCGTCTTCTGGGGCCTCGCCCCCGTCATCGCCAAGCGCGGGCTCGAGCGCGGCGGCACGACGATGCAGGCCGCGATGGTCGTCATCCTCACGACGGCGGCCCTCGCTTGGACGGCCCTCCTCGGGACGACTGGCGCCGACGCCTTCGCCGGGCTCACCCTCGGCGACGCCGGCATCTTCCTCGTCGGCGGCATCGTCGGCACCACGCTGGGCCGGCTCTCGAACTACGCCGGCGTCCGGCGGGTCGGCGCGAGCGTCACAACCGGCGTCATGAACACCCGTCCGTTCTTCGCGGTCCTGCTCGCCGTCGGCTTCCTCCACGAGACGGTCACGGCGGCGAACGCGGCGGGCGTCCTCGTCCTCGTGACGGGCGTGGTGGCGCTCTCGCTCTCGCGGGGTGGCGACCTCGGCGGCTGGCGGACGGCCGACCTGGCGTTCCCGATCGCCGCGGCCCTCGCCTATGGCTCGGGGAACGTCATCCGGCGCTACGGCTTTCTCGAGACGACGGCGAGCACCCTCGAGGCGGTCTCCCTCAACGAGCTGGCCGCGTTGCTCACCCTCGGCACCTACCTCCTCGTCTTCCGGCGCGACCAGATCGTCGGGGCCAACCCGGCCGCGGTCCGGTACTTCCTCGTCTCGGGGACCTTCAGCGGGTTCGGCCTCCTCTCGTTCTTCCAGGCCCTCTCGCTGGGCCAGGTGTCCATCGTCGACCCCATCATGGCCATGGCGCCGCTGTTCGCCACGCTGTTCACGTTCGTCCTCCTGCGCGAGGTGGAGGTCGTGACACGAGGGGTCGTCGTCGGGGCGACGTTGATCGTCATCGGCGGCGGCCTCGTCTCGCTCTGAGCCCGCCCACCGCGGGCGAACCGACACCCGTATCCGGCGGGCCGGTCTCCGGTCGCACGATGTGGCCGTGGGGACACGTGGCGGTGGGCTACCTCGCGCACGCCGGCGTGTTGGACCGTCGCTTCGCCGCGCCGCCCGGCGACCTGGCCGCGGTGGTGCTCGTCGTCGCCACCCAGCTCCCGGACCTGGTCGATAAGCCCCTCGCCTGGACGGTCCCGATCCTGCCGAACGGCCGGTCGCTCGGGCACTCGGTCTTCACGGCAGCCCTGCTCGTCCTCGTCGTCGGCTGGGCCGCCCGCCGGTACCGACGGGGCGACCTCGGCCTGGCCTTCGGCGTCGGCTACGTCTCCCACTTGTTCGCCGACAGCCTCGACAGCCTCATCAGCGCCGACTTGGCCGCTCTGCGGTTTCTGGGCTGGCCGCTCCTGCCGGCTCCGCCACAGACCGGCACCTCGAGCATCCTCGGTCGGTTCCTCGAACTCGCAGCCGAACTCGCCGCCGGCGATCTCTCCTCGATGTTCGCCCTCGAGCTCGTCTTGGTCACACTCGCCGCGCTCCTCTGGGTCCGCCAGGGCTACCCGGGGCTCGCCGTCCTCCCGGGCGTGAGCAACGACTAACTCCCCCGCCCGAGACGGCCGACCGTGTCCACGGCCGACGAACTCGACGGGGCCTCCGTCCTCGTCACCGGCGGCGCCGGCTTCATCGGCACCCACGTCGTCGACGCGCTCCGCTCGACGGCCGACGTGACCGTCCTCGACGACGGCTCCAGCGGCGACCTCGACGCGGTCCCCGATGGCGTCGCCTGCATCGAGGCCGACGTCCGGGATCAGGCCGCCGTCCGGGCCGCCGTCGCCGAGGCCGACGTGGTGGTCCACCTCGCCGCCGTCGTCAGCGTCGACGAGTCCGTCGCGGATCCCCCGCGCAGCCACGCGGTCACCGTCGACGGCACGCTGCACGTCCTCGAGGCGGCCAGGGACGCCGATGCTCGCGTCGTCCTCGCCTCCAGCGCGGCGGTCTACGGCGACCCGGAGACGGTCCCCATCGCCGAGGACCACCGCCAGGACCCGCGCTCGCCCTACGGCCTCGATAAGCTCGCCGCCGACCGCTACGCCCGCCTCTACCACGACCTCTACGGCGTCGAGACGGTGGTCCTCCGGCCGTTCAACGTGTACGGCCCCGGGCAGTCGGCCGAGTACGCCGGCGTGATCAGCGTCTTCCTCGAGCAGGCCCGGGCCGGCGACCCGATCACCGTCCACGGCGAGGGGACCCAGACCCGTGACTTCGTCCACGTCGAGGACGTCGTCGACGCCGTCCTGCTGGCCGCAACGACCGACGCCGTCGGCGAGGCGTTCAACGTCGGCACCGGCGCGAGCGTCACCATCAACGAGCTCGCCGCGCTCGTCCGGGACGTCACCGGGGCCGAGAGCGAGATCGTCCACACCGATCCCCGGCCGGGCGACATCGAGCGGAGCGAGGCGGCCCTCACGAAGGCGACCGAGCGACTGGGCTTCCGGCCACGGGTCGACCTCCGAACGGGCCTCGAATCGCTGGCCGATCGGACGTAGCCGGCCGCTGTCTGGCGATTTCGATGCGGACTGTAACGCCCCATTAACTACGGTGGATGCCGGGCTCGCTGTAGGTCCATGCAGGGGGAGCAGCAATTTCGGTTCGTGGGGGACCGCGAACGGGGGCGGCGCCAGGCCCAGCGCCTGGTCGCGGCGTACGAGCAACTGGAATCGGCCCTCGAGGTCGTGGACGTCGAGCGTGACCCGGCGGTCGCGAACGAGCTGATCGAGGCCGTCTCGGCCACCGACCGCGCCTATCGGCTGGCACTCTCGGGCGACTAGGGGCCCCGTAGCCGCGCACTGACCGATCAACCGCTCGAGACCAGCAACTGGGAGCGCTGGCCACGGCCCGGCGGTGAGAAACACCTTTCCCCGTGCCCCACCGTCCCCAGGCTATGAAAGCCGTCGTGCTCGCCGCGGGCGAGGGCACCCGACTCAGACCCTTAACCGAGGAGAAGCCCAAGGGCATGGTCGAGGTGGCCGGTACGCCCATCCTCACCGACTGCCTCAGCCAGCTCGCCGACCTCGGCGCCGAGGAGTTCGTCATCGTGGTCGGCTACAAGAAGGAGCAGATTATCGAGCACTACGGCGACGCCTTCGAGGGCATCCCGATCACCTACACCCACCAGCGCGAGCAGAACGGCTTGGCCCACGCGCTGCTCGCCGCCGAGGAGCACATCGACGACGACTTCATGCTCATGCTCGGCGACAACGTCTTCCGGGCCAACCTCGCCGACGTCGTGGACCGCCAGCGCGAGGACCGCGCGGACGCCGCCTTCCTCGTCGAGGAGGTCCCCCTCGAGGAGGCCGGCCGCTACGGCGTCTGCGTCACCAACGACTACGGCGAGATCACGGACGTCATCGAGAAGCCCGAGGACCCGCCCTCGAACCTGGTGATGACCGGCTTCTACACCTTCTCGCCGGCCATCCTCGACGCCTGCCGGCTGGTTCAGCCCTCCAACCGCGGCGAGTACGAGATCTCCGAGGCGATCGACCTCCTGATCCGCTCGGGCCGCACCATCGACGCCATCCGCCTCGACGGCTGGCGCATCGACGTCGGCTACCCCGAGGACCGCGAGGAGGCCGAGCGGCGCCTCCAGGCCATGGAAGCCGAGTAGATCCGAACGACCCAGCCGAACACATTCGGGGACAGCTCCTCCGTCGCCCACGCCGTCCGGCTGACAATGGCCGCCATCCCGGACGAGCTCTCGACCGAGGCCGGGCCCCCGCTCGCGATTCCGCTCCGGCACTTCCTCGCCGCGATCGCGTTCCCCCTGCTCGGGGTCCCGGTCGCCATCATCGCCGGGCCTGGGGCGATCCTCGCCCACGTCCACCTCCTGCTCGCCGGCTGGGTCTGTCTCACGATCATGGGCGCGATGACCCAGTTCGTCCCCGTCTGGTCCGGCGTGCGGTTGCGGTGGCCGCGGCTCGCCCGGCTCCAGTTGCCCGTGGCCGCCGCCGGCGTCCTCGCCATCGCCGCGGCGTTCGCTGTCGGTCGGCCCACGCTCGTGCCGGTCGGTGGCCTCGCCCTCCTCGCCGGCCTCTGGCTCTTCGTCGCGTCGATCGGGCGGACGCTCCTCACCGCCCGGCCCTGGGACGTCACGGAAGCGCACTTCGCCGTCGCGCTCGCCTGCTTCGCGGTCGTCCCCCTGCTGGGCCTGGCCCTCGGGCTTGACTACACTTGGCCGATCCTCGGCACGGCGTCGGTCGCCCGCTCCCACGTGCTGGCGGCCCACGCGACTCTGGCCGTCTTCGGCGCCATCCTGACGACGGTCTTGGGCGCCCTCTATCAGCTCGGGCCGATGTTCACCGGCACCGACCTCGATCGCTTCGACCGGGGCCTCCAGCGCGGGGAGACGGCCGCCTACCCGGCCGGCGTCGCCGCGCTCGCCCTCGGCCGCCTCCTCGGGAGTGTACACCTCTCGCGCCTCGGCGCGGCGCTTATCCTCGTGGGCCTGACCGCCGCCGCGGTCGTCCTCGCCCGCCGGCTCGCGGCTTCGACCGTCGCCTGGTCGCCGATGCACCGCCGCTACGCCGTCGCAATCGCCGCGCTCGTGGGTTGGGTCGCGTGGACCGCACCGGTGTGGCTGGCCGACCCGCTCGGTCCCACGCTCGGCCCCCCGGCGGGCGTCCACCTCCTCGCCCTCGGCGCCGTCGGCTTCGTCGTGCTGGGCACGCTCTATCACGTGGTCCCGTTCCTCGTCTGGGTCCACCGCTACAGCGACCGGCTCGGCCTCGAGCCGGTGCCGCTGGTTGATGACCTCTACGACCACCGGGTGGCCGCCGTCGACCTTCTCGCGCTCTTGACCGGCACCGGCGCCCTCGTCGTCGACGCGGCGCTGGGGCTCCCCCCACCCGTCGGAGTGGTCGGCGGCCTCTCGGTCCTCGTCGGGTTCGGCCTCTTCGCGGCCAACGTCGGCCTCGTGGTGACCCGGCACGCCCCCGGCTCCATCGCTGCCCTCATTGCCGGCCACTCCCTCGATGGAGGGGAAGTGGTCCGATGACCGAGATCGTCGACATCACGGCCCTCGAGGCCCGCCCCGGGGCGGTCGCCCTCGACGGCGAGCCGCGCGTGATCCGGCTCGCCCTCGACGCCGGCGAGACCGTGCCGGCCCACGACCACCCGGGCACGACGGTTCTCTTCTTCGTCGTCTCTGGAACCGTCGCGGTCGAGTTGGACGGCGCGCCCCACGAGTTGGCCACCGGCGAACTCCTCCGGTTCGACGGTGACCGCGAGATCGCCGTCGACGCGATCGACGACGCGACGGCGCTGGTGACGCTCGTCGAGGACTGAGCGGCTACCGCAGCCCGCCCTCCGCGGGGTCGCCGTGGGGGATGTGGTCGAACCCGCCCCCGCTTCGGTCCGGATCGGCCAGCTCCTGGAGGGCCCCCGTCTCCCGGAAGCGCTCCTCGAGCCGGCCGAGCTTGGCGTTGATCGCCTCGCTCTGGTGGTGCATCGGGGCCACCCGGATCCGCACCAGCTCGTAGTCGTGCCGGTCGGCCAGACCGTTCCACGCCCGGAACGAGCCGACGGCGAGCGTGTCGCTCTGTGGACAGAAGGGCGTCGTCGGCGTGAACTCGGCCCGCAGGACCGACGGGCGGTCCGCCTCGACGGCGTAGCGGTACCCCGCGTCGGGGTGCCGCGGGTCGCGATTCAGCCGCGCCAGGTTGTACCCGAAGGTCATGTCGTAGACGCCCCGCTCCTCGAAGCACTCTGTGGCGGTCCGGTGCACCGCAACGTGGTCGTCGCCGGTCAGCACCGACTGTGCTTCGAGGAACGGACCGGGCTCGGGGAGGTGGGCCGGGACGAAGGCGTCCGGCGGGTCGAACTCGGGGTCACTCCCGCCGAAGCCGGGGAGTCGTGCCATGCTTGGTTGTCGTCCCCCCGGCCCCTCCTGTGCTGTCCCGAACCGGTTCGGGGAAAGAGCTGGGCGCTCGCCGCACCGAGGGACTGCCATGGGCCTCGCCGCCACCATCGACCGCGCGAACGCCCCGACGGACCGCCCGAGTGACATCCTCGACGCGCGGCGCCTCCCGCCCCCGGAGCCGCTGCAGCGGTCCTTGGAGCGACTCGCCGATCTCGACGACGACGTCGTGCTGGTCCAGCGCAACGACCGGGCGCCCCAGCACCTCTACCCCCGGCTCGACGAGCGGGGCTACGAGTACGCCACGGTCGAGCGCGACGACGAGGTCGTCACCGTCATCTGGCGGCCGTAGCCGGCCTCACACTTTCGGCAGCTCGGCCACGAACTCGTTCATGCCGCGACGCTCGACGGTGTAGCCATCGGCGTCGAAGTCGGGGACTTCGGCCTGGAACTCATAGAAGAGTGGTTTCGGCTCGTGGTCGTTGACGATCGTCAGCGTCTCGCCCGACTTGAGGGCCTCGAAGGCCTCGTGGATCTGTGGGTGGCGGTCGGCCGGTGGGACGTCCCGCAGGTCGAGGTCGGTGTCTGCCATCCCGTTGACGGTGGGCGCGCGACCAGGTGTCGGTTACCCCGAACCGGTTCGGCTGATGCGGACGTGCCACTCCCCCTCGGCGACCTGCTCGGCCTCGTGCGAGAGACCGCGCTCGGCCAGCTCGTCGTAGAGCGGGACCGGCTCGAAGCTGTTGACGAGGAGGAGGGTCTCGCCGTCCTCGAGTGCCTCGATGGCCTCGACGATCGGCTCGAACGGTGGTCCGGCCACCGTCCGGGCGTCGAGCGTGTGATCGGCTGCCTCGGCCATGGCCGCTGGTCCTCCCCGAGAGGCGGTGGGCCTTCCCCCGACCATGTTCGCCTGAGACGGACGCCTTTACCTTCGGCGCGGCCGAGTCCGAGCCATGGCCCGAGCGACGCTGACGCTAACGATCCCCGAGGGGATCTGGGTGGGCGACGTCTCTCGGTCCCACGCCGAGGCGACCATCCGCATCCTCGCGGCGATCGCCGACGGCGAGGCCGGCGTCGGCCTGGCCGAGTTCCGAACCCCTGCACACGACTCGATGGTGGCGGCCCTGCGCGAGGCCGACGCGGTGACCGACCTCGAGGTCCTTCGGGCGGGCGAGGACGCGGCGCTCGTCCAGTTCGAGACCACGCTCCCGCTGCTCCTCTTCGCCGCCCAGGACTCCGGGGTCCCGATCGAGATGCCCTTCGACATCGTCGACGGCGAGGCGACCTGGACGCTCACCGCGCCCAGGGACCGCATCGCCGAGCTCGGCGAGCAGCTCGAGGCGTTCGGCATCACCTACACCGTCGAGTCCATCCAGAGCGAGGAGGCGGCGGACTCGCTCCTCACCGACCGCCAGGCCGAACTCCTCCTCGCCGCGATCGAGCGCGGCTACTACGACGTGCCGCGGACCTGCACGCTCACCGAGCTCGCGCAGGCGGAGGGCCTCGCCAAGTCGACGCTCTCCGAGATCCTCCAGCGGGCCCAAGGCACGGTGCTGAAGCGGTACGCCGCGGCCGACCTCGACGACCGGACCCCCTGATCTGCGGGCCGAACGCGTTCGGGGGACGCCTTACCGACCCCGGCGGCGAACGCTCGCCCATGGCCACGACGACCCCGGAGCCACCGACCGACCGCGACCACGAGACGTCGTGGTCAGCGAACCTCGAGACGGCGGGCTACGCCGACGACGAGGCCCTCGTCGTCGAGCACGCCCTCGAGGCCGTCCGCCGCACCGCCGCCGGCACCCACGTCAACCTCGTAACCCACGAGGCCCACGGCCACCCCGAGGACTACCTCTTCGAGCCACTGGCGGCGGCCACGGACGCGTCGGCCGATGTCGAGTTCGTCGACCGGTGTGGCTGTGGCGGCTACGTCACCCGCGTCCACCCGTGACCGCGCTCCCCGTGGAGGTCGAGGCCGCTGCCGCGGCGATCCGGAGACAGGAGCTCGACCGAACCTATGCGCGGCTCGGCGGTCGCGATGTCCTCGACCCGGCCCAGTGCGAGGCCCTGGAGGACCTGGCCGACGCGATCGTAGCGGGCGTGCTCGGGCCCCCGGCCGTCGCGGTGGGGCAGGGCGTCGACCCAGCGATGGCCGCGCGACTCCTTCCATCGGACGCCGAGGCGTAGCCGCCGAGCCGCCTATCTATCAGTTCGGAGACTGTGCTGCCACCCGACTGCCGCGCGTCTGACATAGCTATAAGGATGCCCCGTGCGAAGCGGTTGCAACCGTCGGTGAAACCACCAGCATGCGCCTTTCCGACTCAGAGGACGACGGGCCGGGGATCGAGCGGGAGGGCTCCCCCTCGACCGACGAGGGGAGCTCGACGCCGACCGCCCCGGCCGACCGAGATCCCGGCGACTTCGTCAAGTCGGTCGCCGAGCGCGTAGCGGACGACCCCGACGCGGCGGCGGACGCCGTCGGGCAGCTCCTCGGCGTCGCCCGCGACCACGAGGACGCGGCCCGGGTCGCGGCCGGCGAGGCGCTCGACGCCATCGGCCGCCGTCAGCCCGAGGCCTTCGACGTCTGGGCGAGCGAGCTCGCGAGCGCGGCCCGCTCGGCCGACGACGAGGTCGCCTTCTTCGGCATGCGCGCGCTCGCCCAGCTCGCGGCGGTGGACCCGAACGCCGCGACGAAGGGGCTCGACGCCGCGCTGAGCAACCTCGGCGCGCCCACCCCTGACCTCCAGCAGGCCGCCCTCTCGGTGCTGGCCGAGGTCGGCCCTCGCGAGCCAGAGTCGGTCCGCCGGGCCGACCGACCGCTCGCCGAGGCCATGGCCGCCCCCGACCCGTCGGTCCGCACGGCCGCGGTGATCGCGGCAGGACGCCTCCTGGGCGCGGCTCCGAACGCCTTCCCCCGGACGGCCACGGCGCTCTTCGACGCCCTGGACGACGAAGACGAGGCCGTCCGCGATTACGCCCACATCGCCCTGGCCAACTTCGCGCGGAAGCACCCGGACAACGTCCCCCAGAAGCCGCGCGCGCTCTCGGCGCTGGCGGGCGTCAGCGACGACGATCTCGGCCTGCGCCGGGGCGCCATCGGCGAGGCGATGTCGGCCCTCGTCGCCCTCGAGTTCGACGAGAACGCCGCCACCGGGTAGTCGGCGCGGCCGCTCGGCGTCGGTCGCATACGCTCACTCGAAAACAGCGACGGGTTCGTGCCGACTACGCTTCGGCCGCTTCCTCGATCGAGATCTCCCCGAGGTCGGATTGCTCCATGTCGTCCTCGCCGCGGGCCCGGTAGCGCCGGACCGCGAACGCGACGAGCCCGACGAACAGGAGCATGCCGAAGAATCGGCCGGCCCCGCCGCCCGAGGACTCCTCGACGGCCTCGACGTCGACCTCGTCCTCCTCCTCGGCGCCGAACGAGGGGCCAAAGCGGGAGTTCTCGAGGTGCAGTTCGAACAGGGTGAGGTTCTCAAAGACCATGGACGTGGTACGCGCGCGGACCTCTTATACCTGCGCTGACACGTGGTGCCACGCGGCGCCCCCGACCCCCCGGTGTTCTCATCGGTGAGAGCCACGCAGGCGCCCTGGACTTCCCACCCCCCGAGAGTAGAGTCTTCCTTTCAAGTGCGTCGAACCCTCGTTCTCACCCATGGGTTTGGATCTGACCAGGCGACGGTACATTGCAGCGGCTGGAAGCGTTGTGGCCGTAACCGGCCTCGCTGGCTGTGGCGGCGACGGCGGTGACGGCGGCGGCGATGGGAACGGCGGCGGTGGCGGCACCACGGTCGAGATGACCGACGAACTCGTCTTCGACCCCGAGGACATCACGGTGAGCGTCGGCGACACGGTCACGTGGACGACCGTGGGCGCCGTCGGCCACTCGGTGACGGCCTACGAGGACGGGATCCCCGACGGCGCCGAGTACTGGGCGAGCGGCGGGTTCGACTCGGAGCAGGCCGCCCGGGACGCCTACGTCCCCGGTGACACCAGCGCGGGCGACGTGCCGAGCGAAGAGTCGTGGTCTCACACCTTCGAGACCGCGGGTACGCACGAATACTTCTGCATCCCCCACGAGGGCTCGGACATGGTCGGGACCGTCGAGGTCCAAGAGGGCTGACCGACACCACCCCCCGTTCGTCGCGGCAGGGTTTTTGCGACCCGCCCCATTACGACAGTCGATGCCACGGCGTACCGCCCCCCGGGACGTGCCCGGCGGTGCTACCGCCGGCGCGACGCTGCGTGGTCGACAGTGACCCCCCTCCAGCTCGCGCCGACCGCGGTGACCACGAACGCCGACCTGGCGGTCTTTCTCGTCGTCGGCGTGCTCGCGGGCGCCCACTGCCTCGGCATGTGTGGGCCCCTCGTCGGCCTCTACGCCGACCGGATGGCCGAGGCCAAGTCGGGACGCCGCCGCGACGCCCTGTCCCTCTACGAGGTGCGACAGCACGCCCTGTTCAACGGCGGTCGAGTGCTCGGCTACGCCGCTGTGGGGGCCCTCTTCGGGCTCCTCGGTGGGACGCTCTTCACGACGGTGGACGCCGTCTCGGCGGTCGGGACGGGCGTCCGAGCCGCCACGGGCCTCGTCGTGGGTGCCCTGGTGGTCGCCGGCGGGCTGGCCTACGTCGTCCGGGGGTCGTCGGCCGCCCCCCACGTCTCCATCCCCTACGTCTCCGGCGCGTTCCGGCGGGTCAGCGGCGTCCTCACCGGCCACGTGGACCGGCTCGCAGCGTCACCCGCCGTCGTCGCGCTCGGAACGGTCCACGCGGTGCTGCCGTGCCCGATCATCTACCCCGCCTACCTCTATGCCTTCGCGATCGGCGACCCGGTCCGCGGCGGGCTCTCGTTGGCCGTCCTCGGGATCGGCACCTTCCCGAGCCTCTTCGCCTACGGGACGGTCCTCGGGTCGCTGTCCGCCCGCCAGCGCGCCGGCCTCCACCGCGTCCTCGGCGTCGCCTTCGTCGCGCTCGGCTACATCCTGCTCTCCCACGGCCTCACCCTTGTCGGCCTCGACGTGCCACACGTGAAGCTCCCGTACTACCAGCCGTTGACCGGCCCATGACCCGCGCCGGGTCACGCAGGCGGCAGCGATGACCGACGAGTGCAGCCTCTGTGGTCTCCCGACTCCAGCTGAGCCGGTCACGGCCCCCGACGTCGAGGGGCGCTTTTGCTGTCGGGGCTGTCTCGAGGTGTCGAGGAGCGTCGGCGAGATCGACGGGGTCACCGAGGACGCCGTCCGCGAGCGCGTGACCGAGGACGTGGACGAGCCGCCCGAGGTCCCGCCGGGCACGGCGGAGGCGTTCCTCGCCGTCTCCGGGATGCACTGCACGACCTGCGAGTCCTTCCTGGCCATCCGGGGCGAGGCCGTCGACGGCATCGTCTCCGTCGAAGCGAGCTACGCGACCGACACCCTCCGGGTCCGGTACGACCCCGACCAGGTGGACGCTGAGACCCTCCCCGAGGCGCTCTCGGGCTATGGCTACACGGCACGGTTCCGAACCGGGTCGGCGGACGCCCGCCCGCCCCGCGACGACGAGACCGTCCAGCGGCTGGTCGTCGGCGGCGCCTTCGCCATGCTCGTGATGCCGTGGTACCTCTTCTACCTCTACCCGAGCTACGTCGGCATCGAGACGGGCATCCTGACGGCGGACATGACCACCCCGCTTGGCCTCTACCTCCCGATGGCGCTGGTGGGCCTCTTCGCCTCGGTGGTCGTCTTCTATACCGGCTGGCCGATCCTCCGGGGCGGCTACGTCAGCCTCCGGACCCGCCAACCCAACATGGACCTCCTGCTGTCGGTCGCCATCCTCTCGGCCTTCACCTACAGCACGGTCGCCTTGGCGACCGGCAGCTTCCACCTCTACTTCGACGTCGCCGTCGCCATCGTCCTCGTCGTCACCGCCGGCACGCACTACGAGCGCCGCCTGAAGCGACAGGCCACCGGGCTCCTCTCGAGGCTCACCTCGATGCGGGTCGGCGAGGCCCACCGCCGGGCTCCCGACGGCACGACCGAGACGGTCGACGTGGCCGCCCTCGAGCCGGGCGATCGCGTCGTCGTCCGCCCCGGCGACCGCGTGCCCATCGACGGCACGGTCGTCGAGGGCGTCGCGGACGTCGACGAGGCCGTCCTCACCGGTGAAGCGCTCCCCGTTACGAAGCGCTCGGGCGACGCCGTGGTAAGCGGGAGCGTCGTCACCGACAGCGCGCTCGTCATCGAGGTGGGCCCGGACGCCGAGAGCACCCTGGACCGGATCGCCTCGCTCGTCTGGGCCGTCCAGAGCGACCGGCCCGGGATCCAGCGGTTCGCCGACCGGCTCGCGACGGTGTTCGTCCCGCTCGTCATCCTCGTCGGGGGCGGCGTCGTGACCTGGCGGCTGCTCGCGGGCCAGCCCATCGCGGCTGCGCTGCTCGCCGGCCTCACCGTCCTCGTGGTCTCGTGTCCCTGCGCGATGGGGCTCGCGACGCCGCTGGCCGTCTCCGGCGGGCTCAGGGACGCGCTCCGCCGCGGCATCGTCGTCACCAACAGCACGCTGTTCGAGGCGGCGCCGTCGGTCGAGACCGTCGTCTTCGATAAGACCGGCACGCTCACGACCGGCGAGATGACGGTTCGGTCGGTCGCCGGTGACCCCGAGGCGATCGACCGGGCCGCGGCCGTCGAGGAACTCGCGTCCCACCCGATCGCGGCCGCCATCGTCGAGCACGCCCGCGCGTCGGCGGACGACGCACCTCGGCACGGCGGGCCGGATCCGGAGCAGGCGGTCGATGCGACCGTCAGCGACTTCGAACGCCACCCGGGGGAAGGCGTCAGCGGTACGGTGGCCGGCGAGCGAATCGTCGTCGGCACGCCGGGCCTCGTCGAGCACCTCGCCGGTCCGCTCTCTGCCGACCTCGAGGACGCCGTCCAAGCGGCCCGGGCCGACGGCGACCGGCCGGTGGCCGTTGGCCGCGACGATCGGGCCGTGGCCATTGCGGTCGTTGGCGATCGCGAGCGCGACCACTGGACGACGGTGCTGGATGCCCTCGCCGAAAAGCGAATCCTCCTCCTCACGGGTGACGACGAATCCGCCGCGGCGACCTTCCGGGACCACCCGGCCGTCGAGCGCGTCTTCGCCGGCGTCCCGCCAGAGGGGAAGGTCGCGACGATCCGGCGGCTCCGGGCCGAGGGCCCGACGGCGATGGTCGGCGACGGGACGAACGACGCGCCGGCACTCTCGGCCGCGGACGTGGGGATCGCCGTCGGCGGCACCGCCCATGCCGCCGATGCGGCCGACGCGGTCGTGGTCTCGGGCTCGCTCTCGGACGTGCCGGCCGTCTTCGAGCTGGCCTCAGCTACCAGACGTCGCATTCGGGAGAACGTCGGCTGGGCACTGGGATACAACGGCGTCGCCATCCCGCTGGCCGCCGCGGGGCTGTTGAACCCCCTCGCGGCCGCACTCGCAATGGCGGCCAGCAGCCTGCTGGTCGTGACGAACTCGCGACGTCGGCTGCTGTAGGCCCGGCCACTCACCCCGGGATCAAGTCCGCCCGTCGGATGTATCGTCTGATCGTGTTCCCGTCCTCGTCGCGCAGCTCTACGGCGAACTGCTTGTCCCCGTTCACGGTCTGGAGGTCGTTCACGTTCGCGTTGAAGTCATACGGTGGGTCGTCGATCGTCTGGAGCGTCTCGCCACCGGACGTGACGACCACCTGGTCGATCCCCTGGGACTCCGTGAGGTGGCAGTGGATGACCTCGCCGGAGCGCGTACAGAGCAGGTCCGGGTTGACGTCACCGCCGCCCCCGCCTCCCGTCGGGACCTGGAACTCGAAGGTCATCACGCCTGGCGGGAAGGCCGCAAGGACGAGGACGATGACGAGGAAGACGGAGAGGTTGATCTTCGAGCCGTGGCGTGCGACGATGCGCCAGGGCCCGCCCCGACCGGAGCGGCGGACACGGATCACGAGCGGTACGATCACCAGGTGGGTCAGGGGACCCCAGAGGAGCAGCGCGAAGCCGTAGGCCATGACGACGTAGAGGATCCCCCAGTCCGGCTGGTAGGAGAGCAGCAGATTCGCGCCGCTCCAGCAGAAGAAGCCGAGAAAGAGCAGCGTCGCGCTCTTGAGCAGGCGCCAGACTGCGGAGTTCGCGTAGTAGACCGAGCGGAGGTCGTTCCACGCGCCCCGGACGGCGTTGCGAACCCACGTGAGCGGCGATCCCGGGTGTGCCGGGGTGCGAGGTGCGTCCGACATGGCGTTCGGTTCCTCCCGTATCCGTGAGGCTCCGCCGTAGGCCTTTCGTCGAAGGTGTTCGGGTCGACCGATCCGGGCTGGCTGGACCGACCGAAACCGCCGCTTACAGTCCGACGGACCAGAGCTCCGTGAGCAGATACCAGTTGAGCACGTAGGACACCACGAACACCACCATGAACACCACGCAGATGAGGAAGGTGCCCCGCATCTCGTAGGCGTGGACCGGCTTGCCGGTCTCGTCGCCGCCCCCATCGGGGACCAGGTCTGCGTTGTCCGCCGCCGACGTGACGCGGTCACCCACGAGCAGGGACACCACCGAGACCAGCAGGAAGATGGTCCCGGCGGTGATCGCCAGGAGGGCGAAGACCCCGAGGATCATGAACAACGGCGAGGCGGCGATCAGGCTGAAGTCCGTGCCGGGGATGTTCCGGACGACCTCAGCGGTGCGCCGGGGAACGCCGTAGAGGATGCCGGCGTACATCATCATCAGGACGACGATGCCCATCGCGCCGGCGTAGAAGAACGGCTGGATGGTCGCCAGTCGGCTGAAGGTGAGCTTCCGCTTGAACATCGTCCGGACCACGAAGAACACCAGGCCCATGAACGCCAGCGTGGTGCCGACTGCCACCGTGCCGTGGAAGTGGCCCACGGTCGCGTAGGTGTTGTGCCAGGTCATGTTGACCTGCATCTGGCCCATGACGACGCCGGTGATGCCGCCTAAGAACCCGAAGAGGATGATGCTGAAGATCGTCGAGGAGAACACCGGGTTCGACCACGGTGCGTTGGTAAGCCAGCCGAAGGTCCCGCCGCCACGACCCAGCTTCCGACGGCCGGCCTCGAGCCCTGCGGGGATGGCGAAGGCGTGGATCATGCTCGCGAAGGCGGCACCGTAGAACGCGTATGACGTGTTCCAGATCCGCCAGCCGACCGAGACCGCCGGGTCAGACATCAGGTGGTGGGCCGCCCCGAGGTTGATGAAGAAGAGATACAGGATGAAGGCGGTCCGGGAGACCTTCTCGCTGACGACCTCGGCACCGCCGACGACGTGGGTGAGGAAGTACCAGACCGTCACCATCGCCGCGAGGTTGATCTGCTGGCTCCCGTGGCCGATCGTCCAGTACATCTGGCGGTACCACGCCGCGTCCATCCACTGGATGACGTCGATCCGCCAGAGGAACGTGACGACGAAGGTGACGAGGCCCCCGACGAGGGCCTCGACGGCGATGATCGAGGTGACGAACGCGCCGAAGGCCACCAGCGGCAGCGAGCGGTTCGGGAACTCTCGGCGCTCCCGCCAGAGCGTCAGGAAGAACGGCAGTGCCGCCACGACGGCCCCCACGATGAACACGATGACGCCCGCGTAGAAGGCCGGCGGCGACTGCAGCGGCGCGTAGGCCGTCAGGAGTGGGGCCGTGTCGGGGGGCGAGGTGAGGAAGACGGAGACGTTGATCGTGATGGCCCCGACGAGCATCATGACGTAGCCGGCCGCGGCGGCCTTCGTGATCGGCATTCGCCGGCCGAGCACGATCGGCCCGCCGACGTAGAGGATGGCGATCTCCATGAACACCATCCAGAAGATGAGCAGGTTCCAGGCGTGAAGCGAGAGGTGGACGTAGAAGTCTGCCGGGGTTAGTAGCCCCACGTACTCCCACCGGGTCATCGCGACGGTGAACGCGAAGATACCGCCGACGAGGAGCGCGACGACCGCGGTCAGCCCGAAGAGCTTGACGTAGTTCTCGGCCGACCGGTGGATGTCGAGTCCCGTCACCGAGCAGGTCCGGAAGCCCTCCTCGTCGTAGTCGTTGTCGAAGAGATTCAGGACGTCGAGGCTCGAGGCGCTCATGAATCCACCACCTCGATGGTCCCGTGCATGGTCCGATGGCCGTTCCCGCAGTACTCGTTACAGATGACGTGGTAGGTACCCGGCTCGTCGAACTCCATCGGCAGGACCCACTCGTAGCCAGGGAGCACCTGGAAGTTCATCTGCTTCGAGAGCGCGTCGCCCGGGCGGATCGAGAAGCCGTGCTGGACGTCGTAGGAGGAGAGGTGGAAATCGTACTCCGTGCCGGTCTCGAGCACCACCGGGGTTCCATCCCAGTTGAACCGGTAGGCAGCGATGAAGACGTCCGTTCCATCGGGCACCAGCGCGTCGCCCTCCTGGGCGGCGGCGTCCTTGTAGGCCTGGACCTTCTCCTGGTACTCGGTCGCCGAGACGCGGAAGGTCTCCCCGATCGGGTTCTGGTCCCCGATCCGGGTGAACGCGCTCATCCACCCGAAGATGATGATCGACCAGAGTCCGCTCACGCCGAGCCAGATCGACTCCCGCCGGTTGATCGCCCGGTCCCACCAATCGTCCTCGGGCCGCTCGAGTGGCGATCCCATGCCTGATCACCCCATGGGGACGGAGAAGACGTCGACGAATCCCCAGACGAGGTACGAGAGGGCCCAGAACAGGAGCGCCGCCAGTGCGAGCAGCCAGATTCGGTCGTACAGCCGCTGGAGCACCGGTGCCTCGGCTGGATCGGACGATCCCATGTGAGTGAACAACTAACACGGGCGTAATGAAAGTTTGTGGTTGTCACCAACTCACCGGAACCATGCGGCGAACACTGGGCCTGCGCCCACCGGGGTCGGCGATCTCTGCCTCAGTCGGACGGGTGCCGCGCCGGCTGGTCGGCCAGCACGAGCCACCCCAACAGGACGACGACCGTCGCTTCGGCGGCCTTCGCGGCGAGGGCGAGCGGCGACCGCAGGAGGTCCTCGAGGACGATCGGCAGCGCCGTGAGGAGGGTCAGGTGCTCGTGGGGGGTGCCGACACCGAGACCGTGGGCCAGGACCGTATGCCAGGCCACGTACCCGCCGAGGTGCACGAGCATCAGGCCGATCCCCGGAAGGTAGAGGTGTCGCCGCTCGACGACGTCGACCGCAGCGAGCGTGATTCCGATGGCGATCACATGCCCGGAGAGAACGAACGCCAACGGCCGCGGGTCCGCCATCGTCCCCACCGTCGCATAGAGCGCGAACCGTGGCAGGCCCCACCAGAGGTGGACACCAGCGACGACGAGCGCGAGGAGTCCGCAGACGAGTTCGAGTTGATCGCGCTGGATGGCCACGGTGAATCACGCCGCTGACGGGCGTCCTCCAGGATTGGACCCCCGGGTCCTTCGCTCCTTCCCCGACCGGACGTTTTACATCACTCTGTCTCCGTTCCCGGCACGAGCGCGCCGACCAATGGTAGCCACCGGAACGATCGTCCTCCTCGTCGTGGCCGCCGCGGCGAGCCTCTTCATGGCGTGGTCGATCGGCGCGGGCTCATCAGGGTCCACCCCGTTCGCCCCGGCGGTCGGCGCCAACGCCATCTCCATCATCCGCGCGGGCTTCCTCGTCGGCTTCCTCGGCCTCGCCGGCGCCGTCCTCCAGGGCGCCAACGTCACCGAGGCCGTCGGCCGCCAGCTCATCCTCGGCGTCACGATCACGCCCGTAGCCGCCATCGTGGCCCTCGTCATCGCGGCCGGCCTGGTGGCGATGGGCGTCTTCGCCGGCTACCCCATCGCCACGGCGTTCACCGTCACTGGGGCCGTCATCGGGGTCGGCCTCGCCCTCGGCGGCGACCCAGCATGGGCGAAGTACCGGGAGATCGCCGCCCTCTGGGCCCTCACGCCGTTCCTCGGCGGCGGCGCCGCCTACGGCATCGCCAGACTGCTCCGACACCCCAACGTCCGGGAAGAACACGTCGTCCCGGCACTCGGGGCCGTCGTCGGCCTGCTCGTGGCGAACATCGGCTTCACGGTCCTCGGTCCGCCGGCCGTCCCGGTGTCCATCGCCGGCACGATCGGGCCCGCCCTCGGCCCCCAGGGGCCGCTCCTCGTCTCGGCCGCGGCCGCCGCGCTCGTCGGCGTCGCCCTCTACCTCGACGCGGCCGACGCGGCGGACCGGGCCCAGCGGCGCTTCCTCCTGGCCATGGGCGCCCTGGTCGCCTTCTCCGCCGGGGGTAGCCAGGTCGGGCTCGCCATCGGTCCCCTGCTCCCCGTCCTCGACAATCTCGCCGGGTCGGTCCCCCTGCTCGCGGTCCTCGTCGGCGGTGGCATCGGCCTCCTGATCGGCTCCTGGACCGGCGCGCCGCGCATGATCAAGGCCCTCAGCCAGGACTACTCCTCGCTGGGGCCCCGCCGGTCCATCGCCGCGCTCGTCCCCGCGTTCGCCATCGCCCAGGCCGCGGTCCACTTCGGCATCCCCGTCTCGTTCAACGAGATCGTCGTCAGCGCGATCGTCGGGAGCGGCTACGCCGCCGGCTCGAGCGGCGTCAGCCGGGCGAAGATGCTGAACACCGTCGCCGCCTGGATCGGCTCCTTCGTGGCCGCGCTGGTGGCGAGCTTCGCGGTGTTCACGGCGGTCGAGGCGGTTCTTTGAATAGTCAGACGGGAGCCGTGGCCGACTCCTCACGGGTGATCGGGAGTTCGACGTCGATGTCGTCGTACCATACCATCGGCCGCTTCGCGCGGCCTTCTGTCTCGAAGTAGACCAGGTTCAACCGGGCCAACGCGGTCAGTTCGTCGTGAACTTGGCGGACGTCCCGATCGACGAGTCTCGCGGTTACCCGGATGCTCGATGGTCCCTCTCGTGCGATGACCCTGAGCAGCCGGAGGCTGTTTGGGTGGAGCAACCGGTAGATATCATCCTCGTCGCGGAGGACGACCTCGTACATCCCTTCCGGGCGCGCCCCCTCGTCGAGTTCGGCTGTGTTTATTCACAGCATAACAGCGTTCACCCAACCAGCTAGCTTTGCCTCTGCCCCGTCCCGCCAGACCCTTCCTTCCCCGGCCCACACCGAAGGCCATGAACGGCCTCGAGGTTTCCCTCCGGCTCGTCGCGGGCCTCGCCCTCGTCCTCGCCAACGGCTTCTTCGTGGCCATCGAGTTCGCCCTCACCCGGGTCCGCCAGTACCCCGAGCACGAGTTCGACGAGCCCGGTCTCCGACGGGCCTGGAAAATGACCGACGACCTGGAGATCTACCTGACGAGCTGCCAGGTCGGCATCACGGCCTCCTCGATCGCCGTCGGTATCGTCGCCGAGCCCGCGCTGGCCGCGCTCTTCGAGCCGGTCTTCGCGAACACGACGCTGGCCGCCGTCGGGGCGGGCGGCATCCTCGCGTTCCTGATCATCAACCTCGTCCACCTCACCCACGGCGAGCAGACCCCGACCTACCTCGGCGTCGAGCGCACCAAGCTCGTGACCCGCTACGGTGCCACGCCGCTCTACTGGTTCAACCGGCTCATCTCGCCGATCATCCGCCTCGGCGACGGGGTGGCGAAGCTCACCCTCAAGCTCTTCGGCGTCGAGATGACGGGCGCCTGGCTCGAGACGGAGAAGGAGGTCATCGAGTCCCGCGCCGACCTGCGAACCCGGCTGGACTCCCTCTTGGAGCGCGGCGACATTGCCGAGGAGCGCAAGGAGGAGGTCATCAATGCCTTCGCCGTCGGCGAGGAGCCGGTGCGCCGGGTTGCCACCCCGGTCGAGGCTGTCACCTTCCTCGAAGTGGCGGCCGACGTCGAGGAGAACCTCCGCCGCATCGGCGAGAGTCCACACACCCGCTTCCCCCTCGTCGGTGACGACCCGACGGACTTCCGCGGCATCGTCTACGTCCCGGCGGTCGTCGGGCGCGTCGACGACCTCCGGGCGGGCGAGTGCACCTTCGAGGACATCGCGGCGCCCCCGATGACGATCGCCGCGGACACCACGATCAGCGAGGCCGTCGACCGCTTCCAGACCGAGCGACAGGAGCTCGCCCTCGTCCTCGAGGACGGCGAGGTGGTGGGCCTCCTCACCGCCACGGACGCCCTCGAGGCGGTCATGGGCGAGATCGAGGACCCCTTGGACGTCGAACACGGCGGGCGGGAGACCCGGACGGGCGGGCTCGAGTGAAGCGTTCCCTCCGCCCGGGGCCCGGAGAAAGATGAAAGCCCCCGCGGGCAGTCCGTAGGCCCATGGCCGCGATCGCCGTCGATGGGCTGACCAAGGAGTACGGCGAGGTCGTGGCCAACGACGCGCTGACCTTTGCGGTCGAATCGGGGGAGATCTTCGGCTACTTGGGCCCGAACGGCGCCGGCAAGACGACCACCATCCGGATGCTCATGGGCTTCCAATCGCCGACCGCCGGCGGGGCGACGGTCCTCGGCCGCGACGTCACCGACGAGGCCGAGCTCATCGAAGCCAAGCGGGACATCGGGTATCTCCCGGGGCACCCGTCCTTCGACGAGAGCGCCACCGGCCGCGAGTTCCTCGATTACCAGGCCCGGCTCAAGGGCGATCAGCGCCGCGAGGAACTCCTCGACCTGTTCACCCCGCCGCTCGACCGGCCCATCCGGGAGTACTCGACCGGGAACAAGCAGATGCTCGGCATCGTCCAGGCGTTCATGCACGACCCCGAGCTGGTGATCATGGACGAACCGACCTCGGGGCTCGACCCGCTGAAGCAGGCGGAGTTCAACGCTTTCGTCCGCGAGCAGCGCGACCGCGGCGTGACGGTGTTCTTCTCCTCGCACGTCCTCTCGGAGATCCAGCGGGTCTGTGACCGGGTCGGGATCATCCGCGAAGGATCGTTGGTCACCTTAGAGGACGTCCGGGAGCTCGTCGGCCGCGGTGGCAAGCGGGTCGCCCTCCACGTGGCCGACGCCCTCGACCCGGCCGACTTCGACCTCCCCGGCGTGACCGATCTCACCGCCTTCGACGACGGCGTCCAGTTCACCTTCACCGGCGACTACGACGCACTCGTCGACCTCGTCGCGAACTACGACGTCGCCGACCTGACGATCGACGACCCCCCACTCGAGGATGTCTTCCTGCGCTTCTACGGCGACGCCGAGCCGGCGCCCGACGAGGGGACGGCCGATTCCGGGGATGGCGCTGACGAGCCACCGCCCGAGGAGGAGGCCGACTGAGCGTGTTCGAGATCGTCCGGTACGAGGGCCGGCGGAAGGTCCGCGGGTCGATGCTGCTCACGGTCGGCTTCGTGCTCATCTCGGCGCTGTACATCGGGCTCTTCCCCTCCATCGAGCAGTCGGGCGTCGACTTCGAGGCCTACATGGAGACCCTGCCGGAGGGCTTCCAGTCGGCGTTCGGCGCGGGCAGCCTCAACACGATGGAGGGCTTCCTCGCCATCGAGCTCTACCAGTTCATCTGGGTGCTCCTCTTCGGCATCTACGCGGCCTACTCCGCCGGCGGGCTCATCGCCGGGGACTTAGAGGACGGCCGCCTCGACCTGCTGCTGGCCACGCCGGTCTCCCGGGCCCGCGTCGTCCTCGAGAAGTTCGCCTCCCTGCTCGTCCCCGTGCTCGTGCCGAACCTGCTGCTCCCCTTCGCCATCGTGGTCGGCGTCCAGCTCGTCGGCGAGTCCCTGCCAGTTGGCGACCTCTTCGCGGTCCACCTCCTCTCGATCCCGTACTTGCTCGCCTGCGCCGGCCTGGGCCTCCTCCTCTCCGTCGTCACCGACCGGTCGAACGTGGCCCAGCGTGGCGCCATCGTCGCGGTGTTCATGCTCTTCCTCGTGGAGACCATCGCCGAGAGCGCCGACTACGAGTGGCTCGGCGCCATCAGCCCCACCCGCTACTACGACCCGGGCGAGATCCTCGTCGACGGCACCTACGACGTCGCCGGCGCGCTCATCCTCCTCGCGGTGACGGCCGGCCTGGTGCTGTTCAGCGTCGCCTACTTCCAGCGACGGGACGTCAGCTGAGGAGCCCCCACGGCGCCGGAATCGGCGACACTTTGATGCGCGCCTGCGGTGTCGTACTCGCCATGCACAGCGTCGAGCCAGCGCCGATTGACCGCCTGCCGGGACGGCCGTGAATCGGCTGCCCTGGCGGCGGGCGCTGCTGGTCGCCCTCGTCCTCGCCGTCGTCGCGGTCGGCGTCGCCGACGCCACCGCCCGTGGGAACCCGGTCATCGAGGTCGCGATCGCCGACCCCGAGGTCCACCCCGGCGAGACCACGACGGTCGAACTGACCCTCGCCAACGAGGCCGAGCTCGACTGGGCGGACCTCACGAACCCCGACAACACCCGGCTGGTGCAGACCGCCCGGGGGGTCAGCGTCGAGGTCGACGCCGACGACGCCCCGGTGACCATCGAGTCGGGCGACCACCTCCTCGGCAGCCTCGCGGGCGGGGCGTCGATCGGCCTGCCGGTCCGGCTCCACGTCGCCGATGACGCCGAGCCCGGGACCTACGAGCTGGACGTGGTCGTCGAGTACGTCTACACCAGCTATGTCAGCTCCGTCGGCGCCACCATCGAGTCGGATCGCCGGGTCCGCCGCGAGGCGACGATCGAGGTGACCGCCGCGCCGCGCTTTTCGGTCGCGAGCGTCTCCGAGGACCTCCGGGCCGGCGAGACCGGGACCGTCTCGGTGACCCTCGAGAACGTCGGGACGGCCACCGCCCGGCGCGCGTCGCTCTCGCTCGCCGCGGCCGACGCGGACGTGACGTTCGGGGACGGCACGGCCCAGGCCACGTCCTACGTGGGCAATTGGGCGCCCGGCGACCAGCGGACGTTCGTCTACCGGACCCGGACGGCCCGGGCCGACGCCCCGCGGACCTACACGCTTCGGGCCGTCGTCGACTACCGCGACGCAGACGGCGTCGACCAGACGTCCCGCTCGCTCCCGATCGGCGTCTCGGCGGCGGCGACGCCGACCTTCGCCGTCGAGGACGTCTCGACGTCCCTGCGCGTGGGCGAGCGCGGCACGGTCTCCGGCACCATCGTCAACACCGGCGCGACGGCGGTCCGGGACGCCGTCGTCGTGTTCGAGCCGCCGGCGCCCGGGATCCGGCCCACGACGACCGAGCGGTCCGTCGGCGACTTGGCGCCCGGCGAGCGCGCGGGCTTCTCGTTTCCCGTCGACGTCGCCGAGGGCGTCGCCCCGGGTTCCCGCCAGCTCTCGGTCGTCCCCCGGTACACCTCGGCGCGCGGCGCGTCGGTGGCCGTCGAGCCCGTGAGCCTGTCGGCCGACGTCGCGCCCGAGCGGGAGCCGTTCGAGTTCGCCGTCGTCAACGGGACCGTCGCCCCCGACCAGGAGGGGTATCGCCTGACCGTCGACGTGACCAACGTCGGGGACGTCACCCGGCGCGAGGTCGTGGTCGCCCTGCAGGTGTCGCCACCGTTCACGACCACGACGCCCACAGTGTTCGTCCAGGCGCTCGAGCCCGGCGAGGCCACCCGACTGACGTTCGAACTCTCCGTCGACGAGGACGCCGTGGCGGGAACCGTCCCCGTCGCCGTGAACGTCACCTCGGACACCCCGGCCCGCTCGAACGCCGTGGACGGGCCCTACCTGCTGCCGGTCGAGGTCGCCGAGACGGCCGCGGGCACCACCGACCTCGGCCTCGTCGTCGTCGCCGGCGTCATCGCCCTGCTCGTCCTCGGTGCCGGCTGGTGGTGGCTCCGGGGGTGACCCCGAATGGGTTCCCAGGCGGTGACAACGGCCGGCGCCCCCTAAGGCCAGCCAGCCCGTAGGAGCGACCATGAACTACGACGAGTTCACCGGCGAGGTCCAGCACCGACTCGAGCTCGCCGACACCGGCGAGACCGTCCGCGCCATCCGCGCGACCCTGATGACCCTCGGCCAGCGCGTCCAGACCGGCGACGCCGAGCACCTAGCCAGCACGCTCCCGATGGAGATCGGCTGGTACCTGACCGGGCCCGTGCCCGAGCAGGCCGAGCGGTTCGACTGGCGGGAGTTCGTCACCCGTGTCGCCGAGATCGAGGGCATCGACCGCCCGGACGCGGCCTACCACGCCCAGGTGATCATGGCGCTGGTGAGCGAGGTCGTCACCCCGGCCGACCTCAGACAGCTGCGCGAGGGCCTGCCCGAGGCCGAGGACGCGGAGAACTGGCGGAAGCTCTTCGAGCTGGTCGACGACTGAGTCCGCGTCAGTCCCCGGCGCCGTCGAGCGACGGCCGCACCCGCGAGAGCCGCATCGCGTTCCCGGTCACGCCGACGGTCATGCCGGCGTCACCCGCGAGCACGGCCAGCCAGATCGGGACGTAGCCGAACGGCACGCCGATCGCGAGCACGGCCTTCACGCCGAGGCTGGCCCAGACGTTCTGCCGGATGACGCCGGTGGCGTCCCCGGCCAGCTCGTAGAGATACGGCAGCTTCGAGAGGTCGTCGGCCAGGAGCGCGATGTCGGCCGTCTCCAGGGCGGTGTCGGTCCCGGCCGCGCCCATCGCCACCCCGACGGTCGCCGCGGCGAGGGCGGGCGCGTCGTTGATCCCATCGCCGACCATCGCCACCCCGTCCCCGGTTGCCTCGAGGTCCTCGATGGCGGCGACCTTCTCCTCGGGGAGCAGCGCCGCGCGGACCTCGTCGACGCCGACCTGCTCGCCGATCGCCCGGGCGGTCCGCTCGTTGTCGCCCGTGAGCATCACGGTCCGCTCGACGCCGAGCTCCTTGAGGCGAGCCACCGCCCGGGCCGCCTCCGGCCGGACCTGGTCGGCGACGGCGACGATCCCCTCGAGCTCCTCGTCGGTCCCGACGAGCACCACCGTCTTCCCTTCGGCCTGCAGCATGGGGACGGTGTCCTCCAAGAGGTCGAGGCAGTTGTGCCGGTCGCAGAGCTGCCGCGCGGTCTCCGTGACGACGCCACCGTCGGTCGTCGCGTGGACGTGGGAGAGGTCGAACCCGAGCTCCTCGAAGAGCCCAGGCTTGCCGGCGAAGTGGGGCGTGCCATCGAGGTCCGCCCGGACGCCTTTCCCGGTGAGGCTCTCGAAGCCCTCGACGTCTCGCTCGGCCACCCCGGCCTCGCCGGCTTCGGCGACGATGGCCGCGCCGACCGGGTGCTCGCTCCGCGCCTCGAGGCCACGGGCACACCGGAGGACGTCCTCTTCGGAGTTGCCCGAGAGCGGGATCACGTCCGTGACCGACAGCGAGCCGGTCGTCAGCGTGCCCGTCTTGTCGAAGGCGACGGTGTCCACCGCGCCCATCGCCTCGAGGTGGTTCCCACCCTTGATCAGCACGCCGTTGCGGGCGGCACTCGTGATGCCCGAGACGACCGAGACCGGCGTCGCGATGACGAAGGCACACGGGCAGGCGAGCACGAGCAGCGTCAGGCCGTAGACGACGGCGGTCGGCCAGCTCACCCCGAGCGCGAACGGGCTCCCGAGCGTGACGAGGATGGCGAAGGTGACGATCACGGGCGTGTAGTAGCCGGCGAACCGCTCGACGAACTGCTCGCGATCGGTGCGGTTCGCGCCGGCGTCCTGCACCAGCTCGACCACCTGGGCGATGGTGTTGTCCTCGGCCAGGGCCGTGACCTCGACCTCGAGGTAGCCCCCCTCGTTGATCGTCCCGGCGTACACCTCGTCCCCGACCGTCTTGTCCACGGGGACGCTCTCGCCGGTGATGGGCGACTGGTCGACGGCGCTCGCCCCCTCGACGACCTCGCCGTCCATGGGGAGCTTCTCGCCCGGTCGCACCACCACGACGTCCCCGACCTCGATCTCCTCGACCGGCACGGTCTCCTCCTCGCCGTTTCGCTTGACGGTCGCTTCCTCCGGCGAGAGGTCCATCAGCGCCCGGAGCGAGGACCGGGCCCGGTCCATCGAGTGGCGCTCTAGGAGCTCGGCGACGCTGAAGAGGAACGCCAGCGTGGCCGCCTCGAAGTAGAGCCGCTCGCCGAAGGCGAGGCTGGCGACCAGGGCGCCGAGGATGGCCACCGACATCAGGAAGTCGATGTCCATGGACAGCCGCCGCGCCGACCGCACGCCGTTCCGGACGATGGTCTGCCCGCCGACGGCCACCGCGACTAGGAAGAGGCCGTCGGCGACCAGGAGCTCTCGGGTCAGGACCGTGGCGACGACGGTGTTCTGCCCGGTCAGGAGGAACTCGACGAGGAGGCCCGCCGCGACGAACACGCCGCTGATCCCGGTCTTGACCCCCCGCGGCCCGGTCCAGATGCCATCGGTGCCGCTCGATGCCTCGACCGACTCGCCGTCCACCTCGACGACCTCGTAGCCGGCCGACTCGATGGCTGCGACGATGTCGTCCTCCTCCGTCTCGGCTGGGTCGTACGCCACCCGGACCGTGCCGGCGGCGGCTTGTGTGTCGTACTCGGACACACCGGCGACACCGTCGAGGGCGGCGCCAACCGTGTTCGCACACGACGCGCAGTCCATCTCCGGGACCGAGAGCCGGAGGACGGCCTCGCGGTCGGGGCCGTGGTCGTGGCCGGCGTGATCCATTACGGCAGCCTAGCCGGCCGGGAGTTATTAAATCGGCTGCTATCACCCCCGGTGAAATTGGCCTTTGTTAATAATCCAGCGGGAATAAGTTGTTAACCTCTCCGTCAGATCGTGCCGTCCGGCCCGTGGCGCTCGGCGACCCGCGCGGCCTCTGCGGCGTACCGCTCGCGGGTCTCCGGGTCCGTCACCGTCCCGAGGTTCGAGGGCTCGACCTCGAGGCTGATCGGCGTCTCTCGCCGATCGCCGGTGAAGCTCGTCAGCGCCCGCTCCTTCCGGAAGTCTCGGCGGCCGTCCGGCGTCGCGTACGTCAGGATGATCAGGTTCTGTTCGTCGTCTGAGTAGGTGCGCTCGACTAGCCAGACGCGGACGGACTCGGCCATCGCCGCGTGGATTCGACACCCAACAGGAAGAGTTCCACGGCGGTTGCCAGCGGCTGGGACGCCCGGCAGCGGGTCGTTCGCCCCCAGCCAGGCGCCGAGCGTTCCAGGGAAGAAGCCGACGTCACCGCCGACGCGAGCACACCGCTGGCCGGTATCGGTCCCGCGACGGTCGTACACACGATGCCATCGTCCCCAAGCGGCTGGGAGGAACGCTTAACCGTTCGCTGCCACTCGGTCGTCTCGATGGTCCGCGGCCTCTGGTCGGTGTTCCTCTCGCTCCTCCGCCGGTCGGCCCCCGAGGAGGATGCGGAGGACGCTCGCTACGTGCCCTCGCCGCTCGACCTCTCCGTGCGCGTGGCCCACGGCGGCCGGGACGACGAGGTCGAGCGGGAGCTCTCGAAGATCGAAGAGCAGGCACGGGCCCAGGACGACGGGCAGCAGCGCCGGTAGGCGGGTCTGCGGTGTGGCACGAGGCCGCCCGGAGGCGGCTCCGTGGCCGACCGTCACATTCCCGTCTCGTCCTCGTCGGCAGCCGTCATGATGACCCCGCTGAGGAGCATCAGCACCGCCAGCGCGACCATCCCGAGGTCCCAGCCCATCCCGCCGGTCATGGTCGAGGTCATCCCCCCGGCCATCCCACCGTTCATCCCCGAGCCCATGCCGCCTCCCATTCCACCGCCCATGCCCCAGTTCATGCTCCCGGTCGTGCCGACGAGGGCCTGGTTCAGGAACATCAGGAGCGCATAGCCGATCATCAGCGGGCCGCTCGCGGCCCCGAGCCGGCTCGCGTAGGGTGTCAACAGCACGACGCCGTGGACCACGACGACGACCCCGAGGAGGAGCATCAGCCCCCCGCCGGTCGTCGCCATCATGCCCCCACCACCGGTCGCCGAGACGAGCGAGTAGACGCCGGAGACGAGGGCAATGGCGGCACCGTACTGGCGCGTCGTCGAGCCGTTCATCGCGACCTCCCGAACAGCGCGTAGTCGTGGTCGGGCTCGTAGCGCCGGAACAGCAGGCTGTTCGCGAGCACCGACACGCTGGAGAACGCCATGGCAGCGGCGGCGAGGACCGGCTGGAGCAGCCCGAGGCTCGCCAGCGGGATCATGGCCGTGTTGTAGCCGAGCGCCCAGACGAGGTTCTGCTTGATCTTCTGGAGGGTCGCATCGGAGATGCGGATGGCGCGCACGACGTCGACCGGGTCGTCCCGCATCAGCGTCACGTCCGCGGCCTCGATGGCCACGTCAGTGCCCGACCCGATAGCCGTCCCGACGTAGGCGACCGCGAGGGCGGGCGCGTCGTTGACCCCGTCGCCGACCATCATCGCCTTCCGCCCCTCGGCCTGGATGGCCTCGACGGCCGCTGACTTGTCCTCGGGGAGGACCTCCGCGCGGACGTTCGCCGGGTCGATGCCGACCTGCTCGGCCACCGCGTGGGCGGTTCGCTCGTTGTCGCCGGTGATCATCATCACGTCCACGCCACGGGCCTGGAGTTGGCTCACGGCATCCCGGGCGCTCTCCTTCACGGTGTCGGCATCCGCCACGATGCCAACCAGCGCGCCCTCGTGGGCGACGAGCATCGCGGTCTTCCCCTCGGCCTCGAGCCGTTCCATGGTCTCCTCGGCGGGGTCCGGGTCGATGCCGTGGTCGCGGAGCAGCTTCCGGTTCCCGACGAGGACTTCGGCCCCGTCGACGGTCGCCCGAACGCCGTGACCGGGGACGCTCTCGAAGTCGTCGGGGTCGGCGACGTCGATGCCGCGCTCCTCGGCCCCGTCGACGATGGCCCTCGCGAGCGGGTGCTCGCTGCCGTGCTCGGCGGTGGCCGCGAGCCGGAGGACTTCGTCCTCGTCGAGCCGCTCGCGGGCCGTGACGACCCCGCCGTCGGCTGCGGGTCGGCCGCCGTCTGCGGGCGTCGCGCTATCGCCGTCGAAGACGACGACGTCGGTCAGGGCCATCTCGCCCGTCGTGAGCGTCCCCGTCTTGTCGAAGACGACCGTGTCGACGTCCTTCGCCCGCTCGAGCACGTCCCCACCCTTGAACAGCACGCCGTGCTGGGCGCCGATGGTCGTGCCGACCATGGTCGCCGCGGGCGTCGCGAGTCCGAGCGCGCAGGGACACGCGATGAGCACCGCGCTGGCGAAGACGATGACCGCGAACTCGAAGACGGTGACGCCACCGCCGGCGACCGCCGGGCCGCCGGCGACGAGCCCCCACAGCGGGAGCCAGCCGACGACCCCCGAAAGCGTCTCGGGGAAGAGGAACCAGACGGCACCCCAGAGGAGGGCGTTCGCGATGACCGCCGGCACGAAGTAGGCGCTGATGCGGTCGGCGAGGTTCTGGATCTCCGGCTGGCGCGACTGGGCCTCCTTGACCGTCTGGACGATCTGCTGGAGGGCGGTGTCCGACCCGACCTTCGTGGCTTCCACGACGAGGACGCCGTTCTCGTTGATGGTGGAGCCGACGACCTCGTCGCCCTCGCCCTTCTCCACGGGGACGGACTCGCCGGTGACCATCGACTCGTCGACGGCGCTCTGGCCGGAGACGACGACGCCGTCGGTCGGGATCTGCTCGCCCGGGCGGACCTTCATCCGGTCACCGACCTGGACGTCCTCCAGCGGGACCTCCCGCTCCGTGCCGTCGTCCTCGACGAGCGTGGCCGTCTCGGCCTCCATCTCGAGGAGCGTCCGGAGCGCCTCCCCGGCCTGGCCCTTCGAGCGGGCCTCGAGGTAGTTGCCGAGGGTGATGAAGACGAGGATGAGCGCCGCCGTGTCGAAGTAGAGGCCGCCGGCGATCACCCCCGAAAGCACCGCGACCGAGTAGAGGTACGCCGTGGACGACCCCAGCGCGATGAGCACGTCCATGTTGGCGCGGCGGTTCTTGACGAGTGCCTTCCAGGAATTCCGATAAAACGGCCAGCCGAGCACCGCCTGCACCGGGGTCGCGAGCAAAAATTCGGCCCAGCCGAACTCGACGCCGAAGACCGTCTCCGGGAGGAGCGCCCCGCCGAGGAGGAGCTTCTCGACGAGGAAGAACAGCAGCGGCACCGACAGGACCGCCCCGAAGAGCGTCAACCGACGCTGGCGGCGGATCTCGGCCTGTCGTGCCGCGTCCCGTGCGTCGCCCTCGCCGCTCGCTCCGTCGCCAGTGTCCGCTCGGATGGGTGTGTAGCCGGCGTCCTCGATGGCGTCGTAGAGGGCTCCGAGGCTCGCCTCCGCCGGGTTGTACCTGACCTGCGCCTCGTCGGTCGCGACGTTGACGTCGGCCTCGACGACGCCCGGCGTCCGCTCGAGGGCCTCCCCGACCGTCGCCGAGCAGTTGGCACAGGTCATGTCGGTGATGCCGATGGTCACCGATTCGGCGACCGGCGCGTACCCGGCGTCTTCGACGGCGTCGTAGACCGCCGCGAGCGAGACCTCCTCTGGATCGTACTCGACGGACCCCTCGTCAGTGGCGAAGTTGATGCTCGCCGCGACCACGCCGTCGAGTGATTCGACCCGCTCGGTGATGGTCTGTGCGCAGTTCGCACAGCTCATCCCCTGGATGTCCAATTGGCTCCGACGGGTTCCCATTACCTAGACACACGGGTCCCCTATTCAACCGGCTTGTGCCTCGAATCGTTCGGTGCTCTGGGCCATTCGGTTTGAAATTCAAAGCGAACTCCCCCGACAGCCGTGGATCTGGAGGGCCTCACCGGCTGCTCCGCCGGCGAACGGGGCGAAGAGCCGGCACCGTGCCGGACCACCACCGGTCGGATCTCGGCACGTGTGGCCGAATACCTGCCCTGTTGCCCGATCTCCTGGGCCATCGGTGTGGCCCGATGGCGACTTTCATCTCGTAAGTTGGCCGCGGTCGCTCCCAAGGCCTCGAAGGGAACAGTCGCTTCAACGGGGCCGCCGTATGGGTAGCCACGCGAGTCGGTCGCCGACGCCGACCGACCCACCCGAGACCGATGGCACGCGATACGCACTCCCCCGACCAAGCTGAAGCCCACCGCCACGGCGAGCGAGCCGACCACGAGCACGACGCCGGCCGGGACCACGAGGGCGGCGACCACCGGGGCCACACCGACCACACCGGCCACGAGACCATGTTCCGCCGGCGGTTCTGGGTGTCACTGGCCCTCTCGGTCCCGGTCATCATCTGGAGCGAGTTCGTCCAGGACGTCCTCGGCTATGCCGCCCCCGCGTTCCCCGGAAGCGGCTGGATCACGCCAGTCCTCTCGGTGGTCGTCTTCGCCTACGGCGGGCTGCCGTTCCTCTCGATGGCCCGGACCGAGCTCGAGAACCGCGAACCCGGGATGATGATGCTCATCTCGCTCGCGATCTCGGTCGCCTTCGTCTACTCGCTGGCCAGCCTGGTACTGCCCGGGACGACGCCGTTCTTCTGGGAACTGGTCACGCTGATCGACGTCATGCTGTTGGGCCACTGGATGGAGATGCGGTCGGTCCGGCAGGCCTCGGGGGCGCTCGACGAACTGGCGAAGCTGATGCCGGACACCGCCGAACGGGTCGGCGAAGACGGCGACGTCGAGGAGGTCCCCGTCGCCGAGCTCGCCGAAGGCGACGTCGTGCTCGTCCGGCCCGGCGCCTCGATCCCGGCGGACGGCGAGGTGGTTCGAGGGGACTCGAGCGTGGACGAGTCGATGATCACCGGGGAGTCCCGCCCCGTCGAGAAAGCGCCGGGTGCGGAAGTCGTCGCCGGCACGGTCAACGGCGACGGGAGCCTGCGCGTCAGGGTGACGAACACGGGCGAGGAAACCACCCTCGCCGGCATCATGCGGCTGGTCGAGGAGGCCCAGCAGTCGAAGTCCCGCACCCAGCTCCTCGCCGACCGCGCGGCCGGCTGGCTCTTCTACGTCGCCCTCGGCGTGGCCGCCGTCACCGCCGTCGCCTGGGTCGTTGCGACCGGGTTCGACCTCGCGGTCGTCGAGCGCGTCGTGACGGTCCTGGTCATCGCGTGCCCACACGCCCTCGGGCTCGCCGTCCCGTTGGTCGTCGCGATCAACACCTCGACCGCCGCACGGAACGGGATACTAATCCGCGACCGCATCGCCATGGAGGAGGCCCGGAACCTCGATACGGTGATGTTCGATAAGACGGGGACGCTCACGAAGGGCGAGCAGGGCGTCGTCGGCGTCGAGACCGCCGAGGGCTGGGACGAGGAGCGGGCGTTCGCCGTCGCCGCCGGCGTCGAGGGCGACTCCGAGCACATGATCGCCCGGGCGATCCGAACCGCCGCCGAGGAGCGAGGCGTCGAGCGCGCCGAAGTCTCCGGCTTCGAGAACCTCCGTGGGCTCGGCGTGCGGGCCACGGCCGACGGCGAGACCGTCCACCTGGGCGGGCCGAACCTCATCGAATCCCTCGGCGTCGACCGGCCGGACCAGATCGTCGACTTCGCGGACGAGGCCGGCGCGAACGCCCAGACGGTCATCTACCTGATCGTGGACGACGCTGCGGTCGTCGCGGCGTTCGCCCTCGCCGACGTGATCCGCGAGGAGAGCTACCGGACGATCGAGGCCCTCCACCGGATGGGCATCGAGGTGGCGATGCTCACCGGCGACGCCGAGGAGGTGGCCCACGCCGTCGCCGAGGAGCTCGGCATCGACCAGTACTTCGCCGAGGTGCTCCCCGAGGAGAAGGACGAGACCGTCGCGAAACTCCAAGCCGAGGGCAAGCTGGTGGCGATGGTGGGTGACGGCGTCAACGACGCGCCCGCCCTCGCGCGGGCCGACGTCGGCATCGCCATCGGCTCGGGCACCGACGTCGCCATCGAGTCCGGCGACATCATCCTCGTCGAGAACAACCCCCTCGACGTCGCCCGGCTGATCAGGCTCTCCAAGGCGAGCTACCGCAAGATGCAGGAGAACCTCGTGTGGGCGACGGGGTACAACGTGGTCGCGCTACCGCTCGCGGCGGGTGTCCTCGCGCCCATCGGCGTCTTGCTTTCGCCGGCCGTCGGCGCGGTGTTCATGTCGCTCTCGACGATCATCGTCGCGATCAACGCCCGTCGGCTGCGGGGCGTCGACCTCTCGGTCTGACCCGCCTGCTCGCATGCGGGTGGCTGGGCTCCCGATGGTCCGGTGACCGGACCGTGGAAGCACTCCTGGCCGAAGCGGTCCCCTGGCCGAGAGAACCCACGGTTGGCCAATGCGGATTAGCGCACCGAATTTACGGGCAACTACACGAGCTCCCCTCACGAGGTGTCCTACCTATTCCAGCGACCTCTTCGCTCGTGAATCGACCTATCTCGTAGTGTTCGAGTGACCTGCTCGCCTCCGACGGTTGCCCTCCGTTTATTTGGCTGACAATTTCGAGACGGGTGCAAGTGCTTGTCGGTGGGGCAGCTCTCTGGGAACCACCCGCAAACGTGACCGTGCATTATGGGGCAAATTTGAGTTAGCGAGCCCGGCCGCCGGCCGGACAGTGATTAGCAGCGTGGGCTGATCGTCATCTAACTCAAAATTCAGGAGAAGATATTTTAGTTATGGCCGTTTTCTGGACGCTAAGCACAATGTCAACCGAGGAGCTCCCCAAGGGGGCGCCAGGGAAATACGTGCCCTATGGACAGCGATCGTACTATCTCCCTCACGAACTCCCACCCGCCCCGGAAATCGAGTTCGGTCTCGAGTTCCAGGACACGCTCCAGAACGCGATCTACCAGCTCGGTCGGCTCGAGGGGATCAGCGAGGAGACGGACGCGAGCCCGATCGTCTACACGTCACTCGTGCGCCGCGAAGCCGTCGAGTCGGTGCTCATCGAGGGCGCTGACATCGAGATCGAGGACCTGTTTCGGCCCGAGGACATCGACTACGGCGAGACGACGAAGGACATCCGTGAGGGGATCAACTACGAGACGGCCGTCAGGGAGGGGACGAAGCGGGTCGCCGACACAGGTGAGATCACGGAGCGGTTGATCAAGTCCCTGCACACGACGCTCATGGAGGACGTGCGTGATGAGGGGGAAGTAACTGGGGAGTATCGTTCCGGGCCGGTCCATATCCCACCACCCGAGCCCCACCTCGTTCCGTTCACCCCACCAGCTGCCACTCACGTCCCCGACCTCATGGACAACCTCGTCGAGTACATCGACGGCGGCGGTCCCTACCACGACCTCGTCGACCTCGGGATCGTCCACTACCAGTTCGAAACGATTCACCCCTTTGGCGACGGGAACGGCCGGCTGGGTCGACTGTTGATCACGATGCAGTTGATTCAGCAGGGCTACCTGACCGAGCCATATCTCTATCCGAGTGCATACTTCAACGAGCACAAGCTCGAGTACGTCGACCGGATGCGGGCCGTGAGCGAAGAGGGTGCCTGGGAGCCGTGGCTCCAGTTCTTCGTCGATGGCATCCGCCAGCAGGCGGCCGACGCGGTGACCCGGACGGAGGAGCTACGCGGGTTACGCCGGGAGTACGATATGGAGTACGGCCACGAGAAGACCGCGACGGATCGACTCGCGATGCGGTTGTTCCAGTACCCGTACGTGACGACGAACGAGGTGATGGAGATGCTGAACGTCTCACACCAGACGGCGCGGAATGCGATTCAGGCCCTGGAGAACGAGGGTGTGCTCCAGGAGACGACTGGCAAGGAGCGCTATCAGGAGTTCAAGGCGGTGGACATCTTCGACATCCTAACGCGGTCGTTCGAGGCACCCGAGTGATCGGTGAATTTGAGTTAGCGCTGGTGGCCGTTGAGTTCTGGTTTATAGGTTCGTCGAATCGACCGCCGTGTAACTCAAGAACGATCGCTTAAAATTTGAATCAGGCCGTCTTTGGGGCAAGTAACTCAATGGAACGAAGCGGAGCGTCAGCCGTGGGCCAGGATCTCGTCGAAGACGACGACCACGTCTCCGAGCGATACCGTTCCTCACCCTCCCCACTGGAGACCTCTCGCTGGCCGCTTCGTCTCGAATCCTCGCACCGTCACGAACGGAGATCGGACGCGCAGCCCTGCGTGGCCGTTCCTCGACGAACCGATCGACGATCTCGTTCTTCCGATCACCATTCGTCGGGAGTGAGATCCTCGAACGTCGATTCGTCCGTCTCAGACCCGTTACCCTCCGGTGTATAGCTAGTCTTGGAAGACCGAGAGCCACCACCTTCCCACGGGGGAGCGTTAGGACCGACTATCGAAACTCGCTCAGACACAGCAACCACCGCCGAATTCACGTCCGCTGGCTCCCGTTGGTCGCCGACGTGTGCCTCGGCTCTCCGAGGCTTGGAACGATGGTGGGGGCCCAAAGCCAGTGTGAAGCATGGTGTGAGCCGGCCCCCTCAAGGGGAGCCGACTCTAGCCTGTGTACCTGGTGCAATCCTGACCCTGTGAATGGAGAGCCCGGATATCGAGAGAGCGAGAGCGACCCCGCTCCTTCGACTATGACAACTCGGGCCGACCGGAAGGGCGGAACCGTAGGCCTGTTGAACTCAACACGTCGCCGACCACTTGGGGCAACCCAATTCTGCCGAAAACGGCGAAGAAACCACCGTCTCTCCGGTGAATCGCCCCGACCCAAAATCGACCGCAGGCGGAGTGGGCCAATGCGGGGCTAATCCACAATCTGACGGGGTCTCAGCCAATTGAATTCCGGCATTACAGTCGCTCAAACGGGGGATTAGCTGCGACGAGATTCGGGGGTTCAGGCAAACCCATGACGAGTAACCATGACCTCGACCCAATCGAACCTGAAGAAGCGATCGAAATGTACCTCGACGAGCGGCGACACGAGGTAGCCGAATCAACTCTCCAATCTCATCGCTATCGGCTCAATCAGTTCTTACGGTGGTGCGAGGGCGAAGAGATAGAAAATCTGAACAACTTCTCAGGTAGGGACATTCATCGATTTCGAGTCAAACGAAGAGACGAAGACGGACTAGCGACTACGACGATGCGAGGCCAGCTCGCAACCCTTCGAATATTTCTCCGGTTTTGTGCTTCTATTGATGCGGTTCAACCGGGACTGGACGAGAAAATTATCCTTCCCACAGTCACTGCCGACGATGCCCGCGACGAGATGTTACCGCAGGCGAAGGCCACCGAAGTTCTGAGGCACCTCGAACAATATCGGTACGCGACAGTAGAACACGCATTACTCCTCGTGCTCTGGCATACGGGTGTCCGAATAGGAGCAGCTGTCGGGATCGACGAGGATGACTATAACGAGGAAGACCAGTACCTAGCACTGGTTCATCGACCAGAATCTGGGACTCCGTTGAAGAACAAGGCCGAGGGTGAACGGTTAGTGGCGATCAACGACAAAGTATGCAGTGTGCTCAATGATTGGTTGGAGGTCAATCATCCAGGAGTGACGGACGAGGATGACCGCAAACCATTATTCGCATCGAGATTCGACCGAATGAGCATCAATCGCGCTCGCTCGCTCACGTACGAGTACACCCGGCCATGCGTGTATGACGGGGGCTGCCCTCACGACAGAGACATCGAGGATTGTGAGGCTGCTACGTCCCGACGACCATTCGCCTGTCCCTCATCCGTGAGTCCTCACCCAATTCGGCGTGGTTCCATTACTTACCACCTGGAGGAAGATACCCCGGATAGGGTCGTGAGCGATCGAATGGATGTGTCCGAAAAAATTCTCGAACGCCATTATGACAAGAGAAGCCCGGAAGTCAAGTTGAACCAGCGGAGACGATACCTCCCGGAATAGATTTAATTTTTCCCAGGATATTGACCTGGGGAAGGGTATTCTTCGGGCAACTATCTGATTGTCAAGATACCGGCTCCAATGGTTTACCCTCGTGGATGTTACGCCAATTGTGGTGCTCAATCTCTAGAATTTTTTCAACTTCATGACCCCAATCAACAAGGTCATCTGGATCATTTATATAGTCAAGTTGGTAATTGAGTCCCTCCAACTGCCTCAGAATCCGTTCAGATCGTAAGGCTTCCGTCTCAAAATCTTGACTCATTCGAATAGCGCCGAAGGCTCCTCCGACAGATGGGAGGAAGAATGAAATCAATAATATATAGGAAGTATAGTCATGTCCAGCTAACTCTGTTGCGTGTAGGAACGACGCGATCAAGGTAATGAGGAATACCAATAATCCGGAATTGGAGAGGGCCCGGTTCATCCGTTGTGAGCTGACACTATTCGTTTCGTGGTAGTCTATCTGATTCTCAATCCAATGTTTCTCCAGGAATGCTTTCGTGGTTTCAACCTTAATATCAGTATTCTTCGATTCGCAATCGGTCCTTTTCCACGCTTCAATCAAGATGTCCGAAATCCATCTACTTGTAAATTGCCGGTCATGAACCGGTGACGGACCAACAAGGCTGGAAGTGCATCTAGAAGATAATGCTATGTACCACCGCGATCGTACTTTTTCTGATAATGTTCGATACTTTAACCAATTGGCATGCCATTCCCTTCTACTCCCGAGCAACACAATACCTACGATCACGATCATCGCAAGCGACTCAAGAAGTACAAACTCGGGGTGATCGGGGAAAAATAGGGTCTGAATCGATATTACTCCAACTGCTATTGCTGCCAGCGAATAAGTCAGGATAGTTGCATATTTGTATCGGTTTTGGTTCTTTAGAGAATAGCGATTGGCTTTCCAAAACACGGGGAAGTGGGACTGAAAGATCTTTTCGAATATCTCGTACACTCTATTAGCATCTTCTAACTCTTCAGTGTCAAAATGGCCAGTATCCGAATAATCTGATAGCCTCTCTTCGGACTCCTCAGATAGTCGTTCTTCGGAGGCCTTGAGGTCATTAAAGTCAAGGATTTCATCGGCCTGTGACAGAGAAAAATCTTCGAAATTTTCTAATATCGGATCGCCCCCAGCTTGAGTAGGATTTATCCAGACTAACGGTGTTTTATGTCTTCTTGCGTATTCCACGATATCAGCAGTGCCGCCTTCACCGCCGCTTGACCCCCCGTCCCACACAGCAAGGAGGACATCGCACGTATCAACTATTGATTTCCCAACATCTAGATACACGCCGGGCCTCTCTTCCCGTTCAGGTTCAACGGTAGCCGTCAATGCTTCTTCCAAATATTGATCGAGTTCATTCTTGGCATCTTGGCTATTGAATGTCGTCTTATATTCGTCTGGCTGAAGAGGGAGTACAGCATGCAGTTCCCCATTTTCTTGTTCAGAGATCGCATCAGCAGCTAATCTGTCCGATCCTTCGGCCAACGCTGTGAGAATTGCTGGGACATGGGCGAATTCACCATCATCATCTACTTGGTCGTGGATTTGAGAAATCGCAGCACTAATCCTCGACCGGATCTCGTCTTTGTTCTCGATCTCAATATGGCCAGTGAATCCGATCAATACGCGAGTGGGGAAATTCTCAGTTGTCATTGAATGACTCTGTGTTTGGGGGTGATTCTGTTGTCCTCCACTCCGTGAGTGAAGATTTAACGGGCAATGTCATCTCTGGCCTTTTATGATATCCTTTGATCGATGTAATGCTGAACGCTACCTCGCATTTTATCATCCACTCCGTCAATATCTTTTAATGATCTATAGTACGCGTTACTAACATTCTCCAATTCGTCTTTACTGATAACATTATTCTTCTCTAAAGCTATTAATAACTCGACAAAACCTTCATACATATCTGAATAATGAATGTGAACCTTATCTTTGATATTACTCGGGGGTGTGACATCGGCCGAAGTGAACACATATACCCGGTTGTCTGGCAATTTCGACATCAAATATCCTAATTCATGATATACGTTTGGAGATGAGATGGGTCCTGGAATATCCGTAGATGAAATTTCAGGCGTTAGAATGATGATACCCATTGTCGCCTCTTCTAAACCGGAATATACCTCCTCTGTAAATCGTTCACCAGGCGGAGTATTGACCAATTTTGGATCAATATCACGAACATCATCAAGAGTTTGGCGTTCATGGAAGAAATCTCTAATCAGAGATTCTAAAATTAGAGCATCCGGCAGAGGTTTATCGGCCCTACTGGAATCATGAGACCAGCTAGCAGAAATGAAGGCAATCTCCTTATCGGGCGGAGTAACAAGATCGGGGCAATGGGGCTCAAGTCGTGCCTGTAACTCCTCCGACCTTCTTATTATTTTTTCTTCGGTAGCTCCTTCCTCTTCGCTAACTTGACTCGTTGCCTTCTCTGAAAACGTCAGTTCATTTGGGGTTTTTATTTTTGCCGCAGGTGTCTGCCAATCAATGGCATCCTCACCAAATATCGCTGCATCATATTCCCAAAGATACCGGAAATGGTCAAGCAGTAGTTTATATGAGAGCTCTTGGGGATCGTTTATTTCCACTACTGGTAATTCGTGCGAAGACGAGGTTCCATCAAACCTATCTTCTTTCCCGTAGATGTATGGCTGATAGAAAATATTGTCATTTATCCTCATGCTCCAGGTCATGGGGTTTACCGGCGTGAACCTGACCTTTAGCATATTGGGATATCTGTCAATCGGATGGCTCTCTCCTAACCCTTCAACTAGCTCATGAAGAATGGACAAATTCTGCTCCACTCTACCAAGAAAATTACTTCCCAATATCGATCCTTGATCTGGTTCTAGTAGCTGTTGACGCCGGTGTGGCGCTGGGGTATTCACTGCAGATCGGATATGGCTGTCTTCAGCTTGAATTCGAATCTGACCTGCTGCGGAATACGGGTAAAGAAGTAGTAAGCGGATTTTCAAAAAGAAACCGTCCTCGTTAAGACTGGCTGCGCTATGGAGTAGCTCTTCAAGCTCGTCGTAACAGCAGTGATTTACCAATACACCTGGGCGGTCGAATAACTCACTCGCGGACCCACCGAGATAATCAAGGGTAATACAATGCGTGAATTCTCTTCCATGACCTGTTTCGATTGGCTCATCGGTCTCCAGAGCATCGTCTTTCAGACCATTTTTTTCATTGATTGAGAGGAGTTCCCTCAACCGTTTTTGGAACTCTGGATCCGTTCGGGATCGATAGACCTTCATCCGCAATCACGTATTCCCTATGGAAGTCACTTGTCAAATATATTTTTTCATTTATTTTTCGTCATATATATCTGGTAGCCCCGATATTAAAAGAACCAGCGTCGCGGAGGCAGTGCAAGCATTGGTGTAGTACCATTCTGCAGGTCAATTCTACCTTATGGACGAGTGGCCCTTTCCAATGGCGATTTATGAATTAACATCGATGGAAATCTCCCTAAATCGATGAAGGCCAATATTTTGAATAATTGATTCACTTTCAATCCGGTCAGGTTGGTTTGAAGGCCTACCTGGACCAACATCAAGCGATTCACGAATGGGGAATTCTGATCGACTTGCTCCAGAAGATGCGTTCCCCTACGATAGCTATCGCACCCATCAAAAGGATGCACTCGAAGACGCGGCAACCGCACTATGGGATGATGACGTAGAAACGGTGATACTGAATCTGCCCACTGGCATTGGGAAGTCTGGCATCAATACCGCGCTCTGCCGTCAAGCAAGGGACGCGTTTCTTACGACACCACAGAAGGCACTTCGCACACAATTAGAACAGGATACAGACTTGAAGGATCATTACTCGGTCCTTCGAGCTCGGGATGACTATCTCTGTACCGTAGGTAACTTTGAGTTTGACAGGGACAATCTCACCTGCCTCACTTGCCCAATAAACCGAGATGAAGAAGAAGCCTGCCTCCACCATGAGGAGTGCCCATACTGGTCAGCGAAGGAGACCGCGATGGCCGACTCAACCGCCGTTCTCACGTTCTCCTATCTCGTCGTAGACAACTTCCTGCCGGAAGAAATCACCATTAGTGAAGCTGAGCATGCCACTGCCACTCTGTCCGATGTCAGTACAACCCAACGTCGCGTCTCATTCGGTGATCGTGAGCTAATGGTCGTTGATGAGTGCCATAAATTGGAAGATCAAGTGGCATCCCTCCACGCCGGTTTCACCGTTTCGCCGTTCTCACTTCCAGAGGAGGTGTATGGAGACGCTGACTCCGTGGTTGGAGAACTTCCAGAGGATACGGCGACGAAATTCAAAGATGTACATGATGATCTAACCGGTGTCTACGACCGAGCGGCTTCTTACATTCAGGCCCACGGCCGACGGGCCGGTGATGAACCCCAACCTGTCGCTGACTGCCGCAGTTTCATTGCTAAGTTCGACTACTGCTGTGAACAGGTCGAAGATGGTCGGGACTGGGTTGTCCATCGGGAACCAATCCAGTGGGACGGGTCCGAACGCTACAGTATCCATATCCAGCCCATTGACGTTGACGAGTTTCTCAAAGAGTTTGTTTGGTCGCGTGCGGACAAATTTGTCCTGAGTACAGCGACCTGCCCTTCTCTGGAAATCCAAGACGGTGGCTTGAACGCCTTGGGCTTGACCCAGAAAACACGCAGGTCATCCAGTATCCGATGCCATTCCCTGTCGAGAATCGGCAGGTATTCACCTCAACAGCGGTCGGGAAAATGTCCAGTGGTGGGTACGAGAAATACCGTGAAGATGTGATATCGAAGCTCGGCGAACTAGCAAGTCAACACGAAGGTGAGAAGGGCTTGATACACACGGCTAGTTATGATCGAGCCCGGGAGCTTGCAGAAGCCTTTCCCGACAACGCTATTCGACATACTCGAAATACTGAATTCGGACTAAGCGGCGTAATTGATGAATGGCAATCCAGTGACAAAGATATGCTCTTCTCCCCTTCAGCCACCGATGGAGTTGATCTTCCCAGTGATATGTGCCGTTGGCAGGCCCTTGTCAAGGTACCGTATCCCCAACCCAGCAACCCACGCGTACGATTCCTACTTGACGAGCGAGGTGATTGGAACTGGTACTATGAGGTCACTTGCCAGGAAATTCAACAATCTGTCGGGCGCGGTGTAAGGAGTAAGGAGGACTACTGTACGTACTATGTGCTCGATTACTCGTTCATGGATGTGGTCAGGGAAGCTTCCGTTCCTGATTGGTCTCGCAAAGCCGTTGTGTTGTAAACCATGGGTTCGCTCGCTGAAATTTCTTAATCTCACCTCTAGCGAAAAACAAGAGCCAGGGTTGACTTATTGGCCTTGATTTACAGAATGAATTCCCGGGTGGGCGACTTACATCCCAGAACTGCATTCATAGAAACGTTCAAGCGATTGGGCCGTAGGGAAATGGCATACACCGATGCCACGGATTGATCAGATAGACCGACGGACAGACGTGGTGTTTATCCTATTTCATCATGCCGGATCAATCCGCGGTATTACGAAGCTTCAGAAACTCCTTTTCCTAGTTGAGGAGGAGACGGAGTTCTTCGAAGAATACGGTGACAAATTAGCATTTGAGTTCTCTGCTCACAAGATGGGTCCATTTTCCAAGCATGTCTATGAGGAAATCCGCTTTCTCCAGCAATTGAAGGCGATCGAAACCAAGCCCATGGAGGGGAAACCCGACGTTGAGGGGTTAACGAACAAAGTATTTCATATCACTCCAAAAGGTGAGAAAATCGCGTCAGAGTTGTCGAACCAGCTTGAGTCCAAATACGATGAGGAACTTAGAGCATTAGTTGAGAAATACAACCCCATGGAGTTGCGGGATTTGCTCCGTTACGTCTATGAGGAGTACCCAGCGTTTACGACTGAGTCTGAGATCAAGGACGAGATATTGGCGGAGCAAATGCAATGAGTACGGAGGACCTGGTTCGATCCATTCAAGCTGAAGAAAGTAAGGCCGAAATCAGCACGGATTGCGAGTTTTATATTCCGGAGAAATACCAACTCGGAATCCTGGTTAACTATCTTGATCGTCATGGCTTTGAATATACAACTGAGGGGCGCATATTTTGTTACCCAATAGACATTCTGTGCAAACGTGGAGAGACAACCGTCTCTATCGAGATGAAGTCAAATAACGTGAGCCGAGGGATTGAACAGGCATGGCGGAACAGCGATTTTGTCGATTTCTCATATCTCGCTGTATGGGAAGAGCGGTTAACCGATTCCCTCATCGACAGGGTTAGGAACACACCAGTTGGGTTGTTCGCTATCTCAGAGGGTGTTGATCAAATTTCTTCGCCACGTAAAACGGGGGAACAATTATGTAGTCGGGATATGGTATATTCTTCAATAGAAGACCATGTTCGAGACGACGCTTCGGTATAATAGTCTAAACAATAAACACGCGGTGGAGGGCGAGTATCCTCGATACGACTCACTCATTATTGATGGGAAGATGCTCGCTTACTCAAAGAAGGCGCTTCCTCAGTTTATCAAGAATCTTTGCCAAGAGCGCAGTCTGGACTACTATGTCGAGCCGATAATATCCGATTTCAGGACAGGGGGTGATTTTAGATATCCTGACGGGACAATACGAGGCTGGTATGATAATTATATAGATGAACTCGGTGATCCGCTGAAGCAGACTTTATTCGAGTCCGATAATGTAGATCCTCGACGCTTGGATGAGGAAACGATTCGAGGTATAAGCAGGTCAGTCATCCTCTATCAAGAGAACTTTATTGCGAATCAACTTATGGAGGAATCGGCAAAATACGAGGATGTTGACCCCGACGAGGTAATGCCTAAGGCAGTAGTTCCCTGGCATCACCGAATCAATGAGGAGGCGGATCTTGGGCCAAACAGAACGATTCTGGATACCGCGGCGGCCGAAGCTACGATATCTCTTAAGCCCTGTATCCACACGACGAAGTCGTTCATCCGCGATAGCACTCATCGGACTGGCCTGGTGGAGTTGGTCAACGACTATGATGTGGATGAATGCTTTTTACTGGTCGAAGAATTGGGGAAACACAATACATACGAAAGCACCTATAAAGACGTTATTGACCTCATCTATGACATTTCGGAGGTAGGCGTTGTGCCTCATTTTTATTACGGTGACTATTTTTCGAATCTACTGTCCTATTTTGGTTTAGGCGGGACGACGTATGGTGTAATGTATGGCGAGGAGTACACCGAAACTACAGAATATTCGGAGCAAAGTGGGATGCTTCTTCGGTACTACGTGGATCAAATCAAAGACTTTCTTAAAGTCCCCGCAGCGGTCGAATTGATGAGGCGAACCAGTACTGAGATGTGTGACTGCGATGTTTGCCAGCGGCACTTTGACGATTGGGATGACATCGTCTCGCTTCAGGAGAGCGATGACGTGCTTATGAACCACCTACAGAAACACTATGTAGAACAGAGATGGCGTCACGCCCGACAGGTTGAGGAGGAACCGTTCGACGATGTCGTGTCGAAACTTGAGGCTGATCGCCAAGAGTACGTGGCTCCGTATAGTAGCGCCCGTCAGATAAGTCCGAACAAGGACTTCGATTACCTTCCCCGGTGGATCCATGCGGTTAAAGAGCGCTCTGAACTAGTGAATTAACGCTCCAATTCATGAGGGGACTGTACCACGGATGGCACGTAACGAGGTCGCACGAATTCGGGTAGGCGCACCTCAACGACCCTAAATGAGGGTCGGGCGCTAGGGTTTATCCAAACCAGACGGTAATACTGTATCATGCAGTCACTTCGGATTCTTGCTTTCGGTGATAACCACGGGAACACGGAGTCGTTGAGCCGTATCGTCGAGGAAACCACCGATGAGGAATTCGATTACATCATTCACACCGGGGATATTACGAACACTTACAAAACTGACTTTCAAACCGGCGTGGAACAACTCAAATCGGTCGAACCGTATTTCGAGACCCTTAGTCAACGAGGTGAATTGGTCTACATCTACGGGAACCGAGACAGTGAGCGGGTTCCTGGAGGCAACCGTCGTCACGTGACCGAGGAATACGAGCTCACTCCCGGCCATCGGCTCCGACGCGAGGAAACAATCGAAGTAACTGGGCAGCGATTCACGTCGAACCCAAAATCGGCAGAACAGGGTGATATATTACTCACTCATGGGATCGTTCCTCAACAATTCTATCGACCTGAAGCGAAGGCGTACTTCTGTGGCGACACACATCGAGCCGTCCAACAGGACCACGCGCTCAACACGGGGTATCTCTACAATGACAAAGGCTACTTCGGAGCCTACTTCATCGCCGAATTAGACGAATCCGGGATAACCACACAGGTCCTTGGGCTCGACGAACGCTGGAAACCTGTAGTATGCCCAGACCACGAGTGGTACGGAAGGCAATTCCACCCAGAAAAGTTCGGATGCCGAATCTGTAAATTCGGGCCCCAACAGCAATTCGCCCCCATGGTACATTTCGCATTCAACGCCGCAACAGACGGGGTGGGAAACGGAAAGACTGCCAAGTTGGAGGAGATAATAACAAGCGCGAGAGGACTGTTCGTTGATACAGAGGAATATGCCCAACAAATACGCCAGTATCTGCTGGTTCTCGCGGAGAATGACACCCCTGGCCCGTTCGACCCGCTAGTACCAACTGACGGTGACGAAAAGCGTCTCCAATCACCGTAGAAGTGGTCCTTAAAAGAGACTCAGTCCATATTCTCAGAATCGGCCGATCCGTTGGGCGTCCTTCGGAAGATCTCACCGCTATAGAATTCCTCATCCGTCAGAAGTTCACACCCTCGTACGGGCTCGATGAATCCGTTATCTCGGTAGTCAAAGGGGCACCAGTAGACTCGTTCGCTCTCCGCCGCCTCGGGGAATAGCGAACGAGAATTCCAAGGATTTACGGCCTTAGGCCCCGGAATCCCGCACGAACTATCACACAGCGAAACGCAGTGTGAAGTATTATAACCCTGCAGGGTAGACTAGGAATCACGATGGCGTTCCCGCAACCCGTTCCGTCCCTCAGCGCGGAAGAATTCGCCCATTTCCGCGAGGAGATGGAAGAATTCGAAGTCTCTGAGGAGATGGAAGCTGACCTCGACAAGCACCGCGAGGCGCTCGAACAAGAAGCTTAACTAATCTTTTTACCTCTGACCTTCCTTCTCGGTTTTAGTGACCTCGAACTTCGATAAGATCCACCCACGGGTAGACATCCACCCGTACGAGCTAGGTGAGTCTCTCCCGGAATTCGACTGCGGCAAGGAATGGTTCAATTCCTTCATCAACACTGATGAAGTAGAGGAGTACCAGCGCGAACGCCTCGGGAAGACCAACCTCGTATACTTCGACGATGAATTCGCCGCCTACTTCTGCTTATCACCGAACTCAATGCGTGACGGCGACTACAACGAAGAAGCAGCAGAAGGCGCAAGCGAGCTGTACAACGGGTTGTTCGACATGCCTGCCAGGCTTCTCGGACACCTAGCGGTTGACAAGCAATTCAAAGGACGAGGGTTGGGCGAGTACCTGGTGAAGCACATCATCGCAAAAACCGAAAGAACCGACACGCCGTTCCGAGTGATTATCCTCCACTCCCACGATGACACAATTGAATTCTACCAAAAATATGAGTTCAGGAAGGCATTCCCCGAAGATGGAGAAGAATCAAGAACGACGCTTATGTTCTACAATCTCGGTCGGATTACCGACTAACAACACAATAGTCTATGAGCTGCTACTCGGTCTAAATTCGTGGAATCAGGTCAAGGGGACCCGATAGTATATGTGGCTAAATTGTCTCTACTGAACTAGGAATGCCGCCCGTCCCGGACAGTATCCCGGAATCCGATCAAGAACTCGTCCATGACTTACTGGACCAGAAACCTCCGGAATTCACCGATCTCACACTCACTCAGTACGAAGCATTTGAACAAGGGGCGCTTGAAGAGGGCAGTCACTTACTGGTCGCTGAAACCGGGAATGGGAAAACGTTCGTCGCAGAAGCCGTAGCGAAGAAAGCCCTCCAGAACGGTGATAACGTTGCGTACCTCGTTCCGTCCGTCGCGCTCGTTGGCGAAAAACACGACACCGTAACCGCTTGGACGCCAGAAAATGTCGTCGTCAACAAAGGCCACGGGTACAAAGAAGCAGACGTCATCGTAGCGACATTCGAATCGTTCTTCGAAGCGGTCATCCGCGGGTACGCCGACCGGTTCGACACGGTCATTCTCGACGACTTCCACGAAATCTACAGCACCAAACGCGGCCCGAACATCGAGAAAGGCATCAGCGCCGCCCTCGACGCGAACATGGAGATCCTCGGCATCTCCGCAACCGTCGGGAACCCACACACCATCACCCGATGGTTAGGTGCGAGGCAGACACTCAGCACCGAGGACCGCGCTGTACCTATTAAGGAAATCCCCATCGAGAAAGGTGACGAGAAGTACGCCCAGCAAATCGGCCGAGTCATTCGAGATAACCGAGACAAAGGCCCATTCCTCGTATTCAACGATACGACCAGTAACGCCGAAGCCAGGGCCCGCGGTGTAGCTCGGCAAATCACATTCGACATCGAGGAAGACATAGATTTCCGCTCCCTCGTCGAAGAAGAGATCAAGACCGAGCTCAATGACAAACACAAAGAACTCATCGAACTACTGAATAACGGCGTCGCCTACCACCACTCACGACTCGAACAAGGTCTGAAAGACCTAATCGAAGAATACACCGAGGAAGGCATCATCAAGTGCGTCTTCTGTACAACGACACTCAGCTATGGCTTCGATTCACCAGTCCAATCTGTCATCGTAGCTGATCTCAAACGCTGGGACGGCGTTCGAGACTTCATCGGCGTCTACGAATACGTCCAGTGGATCGGTCGCGCCGGCCGTGATGACGAGCTTTACGACCAAGCCTACGCGTTCCTGCTCTACGATGATGATGACGCGGCTGAGAAATTCCAGTTCGATACACGCGTCGAAGAGAAAGACATCGAAGACGTCACCTCACATCTCTCTGGACAAATTGCTCTCCGCTGGTTAGTGCTTGAACTCGTTAACTACGGCTGGGAAACCGACGCGGAAGTCAGCGAATTCGTCCAATCCACACTATTCTGGTCGGAAAGCGTTGACCAGGTCCCCGAGCACGTTCGAGCAGATCTCGCTGAACAACCCGGGGCCGAAGTTGAAGAAGAAATACAAGTCACGCTCGCCTGGCTCACCGACCACGGGCTGCTACACAAACCGATCGGTCAACCCCAATCCGAAGAGACCCGGTACACCGCGACCGATCTTGGGTCTGCACTCGTTGAATACGAACACAGCAACTGGTTCGACAATAGCGTCAGAAGGGTCCTGGAGCTAACCGAATGGCTCGCCGAGCAGGGGAACGAACTCACGCCGGAGCTGCTTGTTCAACGGTTCGCCCAAGAATACTACCACTGCGGGGAAGCCCTGGTAATTGACGGTGGGGGTCCGCTCAGCGAAAACATGGACCAGTACAACCTCTCCGGCTCTGAAGGGACAACGGCTGTCCTGACCTGCTGGTTCTGGTGTGACGGCATCCCCATCACTGAAATCGAGAATGTCCTCTTAACCGACGATCTGTCGGGTCTCGCCAACACGACCTCTAACCTAAGCACGGCTGTCGAGAGCGTGAGACTGCTGTATGAACCGTTCGAAATGCCGGAAGAGCCTGAATGGTTAGAGCGGTTTGCTGAGCAAGTTGAGGCGGGTGTCCCCGGTCCAGACATGTACCTCATCAGTAACGTGGACTACTTCGGACGGGCACTGTACAATAACTTGCTTGAGCAGCTCAATCGCACTGGTGGGCCCGATGCATCCTGGGATCCCGGAGATGACCACTACATCATCGAGCGATTATCCAGTCTCCTCGCTGCGAACGATGATGATCTATTCATCACGACAGTGAAGACCACGTACCGAATCGGCGACGCGATTAGTAAGAACATCCTGGAAAGCGTGAAAGAATGGGATCCGGACAACGACGAACGAATCGAAGTACCGTTTGCTGAGTCAGCACGGGAGCGCCCAGACTCTGAAGGGCTTTCTCGATATCATGAGCTAGACAACGATCCCACGCCGGACAGTGCTGATAATGAGATTGGTGGTGGGACGGAATCCGATACGCAGGCGACCACTCTCAACGACTTCTGATCTTCGACATCACCTAAACGCCGTACTCGTCGGCAGTCCCGACTTCAGAATGTAAGGTGGATTGGTAGCTAAAAATGAGTCTGGAGATGAATCATCCCTTTGCTACTTCTTCTGGTCCTTCTCAAAAATTGGAATCTGATGGACGCTGATCACAGTGTTGTGCTCCCCCTTCGGCACACGCGAGATTAGATCAGTATCGTTGAGGAACATCTGAAGATCATCTTTCCAACTCGGGGTAGAAGCGATAGTCGGTGCTTCTCCAGCCCATTCGGCTATCGTCTTCCATATGGTGGCGTGATCATAGAGATCCGGCTCGGCAGGGATGTACCCCAGCAAGGACTGAGGCGCAATGACAACCAGTGTTCGTTTGTGGCGTGTCATGGCCACGTTGACGCGGGTTTCCGTGAGTAGGAAGTCAGCTTCCTGTCGGATGTATTGGGGATCGGCCACTGTCGCGCTTAATACCATTAGATTTGCTTCACCGCCTTGGAACCGATTCACCGTCTCAATCTGCACATCGTCACGAGAACCATTGGCCGAGTCTGAGTCGTAGATCTTCGTTTGTAACCGGCTTTTCTGCGCGTTGTGAGGGGTCACGACACCTGCCGACGTGCCTTCTGGACGGGCAGCGATTATTGCCGCTGCAATCGCCTCCTCTATCTCATTCGACTGCTGGTACGTGTTCTTGGGCCTGTACGTAATGAGTGTGATCGGCGACTCGGCCAAGAGAACGCTGCAGATACTCTCGGGGGCGTCGGAACGTGCTGACAGTGGGTCTGACGGCTTCGCAGCTGTATATGGGATGTCGTCCTGATGGTAGACAGTTGCCTGGGCGAGAGCAGCAGTGGTGTGGCCGAAGCGATACGTGGTGGAAAGCTGGATAAATGGAATGTCGACATCCTCGGCCTCCCGATTGTGCTGCCAGGCATGTACGTTGTCCTCATTCAGGACGTCACGTTCCGAGCCGCGGAGAACGCGAAGATAATCGAGAGCGGATAGGTACGGGACCGTGGCTAGGATACTTCGACGACGCTCATCACTCCAGTCGTGTTTTTGCACGGGTGGGAGCTGCCGATGGTCGCCTCCGACTAGCACCTGGCCGTCTGAGCGAACCGTGGCCCCAGCCAAGAGGAAGTGCGGGACGGGCATCATCGAGGCTTCATCCACAGCGAGAAGGTGCCAGACGGATTCTGAAGCGACAGTCTTTGGGTCCCTTCCTGGGGTCACCTTGTCGATGAGTTTCCAGGCTCGACTTGGCGTCGCAAACACGAGTGTCTGCGATGTTTCGTCACCCTCGCCATCGCCGTAGTCAGACAACGTTTCCTTATCATCGTCAGCATTGCTAAGGAGACGGTCACCGAGCCGCCGCAAGTCAGCGTCATCCTCAGGGTCGTTGTAATCAATGTACGTTACTGACTCTGGGTCGCCCTCGGGTTTGTCGCTGGCAATGCGAACCAGTTCGATTGATCCGAGGGCATTCGATGAATCGTACTCTCGACAGTCGGCGTAGAGCTCTGCTACACTGTCGAGAAGTTCGTCGATAGCCGTGTTCGATGGAGCCGTCACTAGGCCGGCGAAGTGTTCGTTGGAGAGACTTCGTCCCCAAGCGCGGGCGATAAGTGCCGGTGCAAAGGCCCCTTTCGTTTTCCCCGTCCCTGGCGGACCTTGCAGTCCAACGATCTGCGCTTTATTCTCCGTGATGAATGCCTTCTGTTCCTCGCTTGGGAAGGTGTCTTCACCAATTTCTGCTGCAATGAAATCGGCGAATCCATTGAGATGCTTTGGTCTGAACTGGTCGATAGTCGGAGCGAGGTCGCGCCCATCTCTTATGTCTTCTAGGAGCTTGTGGAGGGCGTTGTTCTCAGCGTGTTCGAGTGACGTGTCGATCCGAGCGGCGTTGATATCATCCGTCTGCGGGTCAAGCAGGAGAAACTCCCCCTGCTTCAGTAACATGTGGTGAGGACTCGATTCTGCCTTCGCAGGGTTTGTGGTCCACAAGTCGTGTTTTCGGCCGAACTCGGCGTCGTAGCCCCAGAAATTCTTCAAGGTGAACTCGACGTGGTCTGCTTCGAGTTCGAGTCGCTTCACCGTGGCTTGCACGCCGGACTCGATGTCGTATGGTGTGGAGACGAGTTCCTGTACTGCACCTGGTTTCCACGTATTAGCGACCATCCAAGAGCCGCTGCTGGATCCGTCGCTTCCTTTCACTCGACAGGCTCGTTTGACCGATTCGGCGATGGACCGGTTACCGAACTCTGCATCATATCGGAGCCGGCCGGTCACGTACACGGTTTGGTCCGATAGCTCTTCGATTTCAATGATCCTGACGGGTAGCGTGTTCCCACTGAGGAGCCGCTGTGGCTGCTGCTTCCGGTAATGAGTGTATTCCTCATTCCGTGCTACGCTGTGCTCGATACGGAGGTATTCCCGAGAGGCCTCAGCGAGGGTCGGAGATTCGAACGAATCAACATCAAGCGTATCGAGCGGATACGGTTCCTTCACAAGGGTCGAATCTTTGTATGTGAGGCTGCGTTCCACGTGCTCCATCGCATCGCAGAGATGCCGACCGAGTGCCTCGATATCCGAGGGTGAGATTGGGTGTGAGGCCTGCTTCCCGTCTCGATAGCGGAACGTGTCGAGCGGGTAATCTAGGAGATTGTATTCCTCCCTGACGGATTCTACCCAATCGGATTCGATTCGACCGACGGCACTCCATTGATACCCAAGTGGGATACTGGCATCGTGCCGCATCCGGGTGGGGACACCCCTGTTACCAGCGGGGGACGTTGGGTCAACGGAACCAGTCCCATCTGGAGCTGGATCTCCCGAGACGGTCCAACTAAACATGCGATAAGAGAAGACTCGTCTGAGCGAAACCGGGCCCGTGCCATCACCCGGGTCGTAACTCCAATCGTCGGTGCCCCGGGGTTTACGGTACGCGTCCCTCGGGGGGTTTACGTATTGGTACGCGGTGAGCAGGCCGACAGCAGGCGTCGGTAATTGGAGGTGCTGACTAATTATTGGTCGAAGAAGCGAGACCATCGGTCGATGCCTCCCGGCATCACCTTCCAATAAGTCTTGGAACGATCGGATCAGCTCCGAGTTGTGACGCTGAAACGCGTCATGTAGAGAACGGAGTTCGTTTGGGTCGTAGATGTAGAAGTGGATGAGCGGATCGGTCTGAGACTTATCTGAATAATCAATTCCGGCATGTACTGCCCGAATCGCATCGTAAAGTTCGTCGATGAAGTGAGTGATCAGACCTTCTTCGGCTGCGTCAGCACCATCCCCCACATCCGGCGCACCATCGCTCGACACCGAGAATCGACAGGGTTCCGCAGTGCTCGCCGTCGCAGTTACCCGAGCGCTCAATTGGAGAATCCGGTCGCGGAGATAATCGTGCTGGACGTTTAGGTAGATGCGAATCATCGATCCATTTCGCCACTCAGTCGCAAATGAACCGTCCTCGGCTGGCTCGTCGTCCGGTAATGCACACCGCCCACTCCCAGGCACCCACGGCCGGGGCCGATCACTCACCCCGGTACCGGGCGAGGATTCCTCGACATCCTCCTCGGGCCATCGCATCGAGTGTAATTGGTCTTCGAGCAATTGCGCCCGGAAAACCAGAGTGGGCAGCAGATCTCCTATCCCTTGCGTTGTGGCGAGTTCTTTGTATGCCGGTTTAGCGAAGGTCCCTCGGCGATAAACGTTGGGTCGCCATTTATCGTCACTTGGCGGGTTACAGAGATTGGCGACATCGCTTACCGTCTCTATCCCATGGGACGCGAGCGTTTCCTGTTGAGCTTCAGTTAAACCGAGAAGTCGTAAATGGCCTTCTTCATACGCATCTGTCAGGCATGATTCGTTGTATGGGCAATTCGCGCATTTCCAGTTCAATTGGTAGGAAACGTCGGTGAACTTGGTGTCGTGTAGATCAAGAAGCTCACCATCCTCTGCGAGCAAGCGCTCGACGTCCATAATCCGTGGTTCTACATCGAACGAAGGAACAGCGGTTGGCGTAGGTTCAATATTCTCGTGTTCCTGAGTGATGATTCCCGCGCCAATTTCGAGTTTCTCTGTATCAATGGAGGATTCCTCGTCAAGGACGTCCCGGAGGAGTGCGACGTACGCCGCTGCTTGGATTTGGTGATACGATTTTTCTTTCGTGGTACGCTTCACATCGATTATTCGGATAGTTGCTCCTGATTCGGTCGGCCAGACGAAAACGAGGTCAATATCGCCAAAGACGTTCCACGCTCCGATGGTCCCGGCCACGCTCGCCTGCGAGATTACGGTAGGTTTGTTTGAAACCGCTGCTTGGGTACATGCCTTCTCGATGGCATCAACGAGGAAATCGTGATCAGGAGTAAAGTCCTCGGCATCGCGCTTGAGGCTCGTTACATCGCAACCTAGTTTCGAAAAAGTACTGACCACCTCCGACTCGAAATCATGGCCAGCCTTCGATAGGAGCAGATTGAGGGCTCGAAATGCCTCCGTGAAGTCCCCTCCGGAGTGAAACCACGACGATTCATGCTCCTGTGCTCGGTGTTTGAAGTACCGGGGGCACTGATCGAAGCCAATGTACTCGCCGATAACCGCCGGAGAGATCGTTCGTGGATACTCGAAATAAGGTGGTTCAGTCGGGGTCGATCGCTCGTCTTCGGCGGGACGAGGCGGACTTTTCGAGTCCGAGTTCGGTGTGGACATGATCTATTACAGGCCAGCTCTTGGAGAGATTCCGGACGTCCCGGCCGCCGTTCGTACCTGGTAACAAAGAGGCCTTCAGGACAAATGATAGTAAAGGTAGCGGGAATTGCTACCAAAGACCTGTATTCTCAAAACTTCAATCAAGTGAGGTATTGACCCTTACAGCACCGATCTGACCAGGCTTCTTTCTTGCAACGAGGACCTCCATCAGATATCGACCCCCATAGCTACCAGTCTGCCCATGCATCCCGAACTGCGTCAGCGCGATCGGCCAGCTGACGAGACTTCGTTCTGGGGTCGTAGTGCTTTTTGAGTATTGGAATGGATACGTCAAAACGCTGACTTGCTCGATCTTGGCGAAGGTCACCGCTTAGGTGATGAACGATAGCCCCCCGTCGGATCGCATGGGGATAGTACGAACACGGGCAAACGCTTGAGTCAGGGTCGCAGTTCCCGTTACAATCTGGTGTATCTTGCATTCGGGGTGCCCAGCGGCAACTAGTCGCTTCATAGATCCACCGACGGAGCGTGGATCGAGCTGCTCGACCATATTTCGTGGCGAACAGAGGTTCACGACCAAAATCGTCCTTTACATCAGGCCGCTCAGTGTTGATGTACAGTTGAAGAGCGTCCACTACTCTGTCCTTCAGGATGATATCCCGTTCTCCGTCTCCGACGGTGTCATCATCTGCTGAACCATTTTTCAACCGGGTGCCCTCCTCTGGACGGTGCCGAAATTTCAGAGTGTTCTCTTCGGGCAGGAAGTCGCGTAAATCTGCTGAGTAAACGTCCCCGATTCGAGGACCCCCATTCCAGAACAACTCCATAGCAGCGTGCAGGTGAGATCCACGCCGGTGTTGATGCAATTGTTCGATGATGTGCCGCGCGACAGGTTCTGGAATAGCTTCGTCCCTCGCTTTCGGCGACAACCCGAGCGCATCCTTGCTTAGTACTTCGTAGACCGCTTCTGAACACTTATTCCTCGCATTTAGCCACCGCAGGAACACCCCGGCGTTTTTCGTATAGGTAAGGATTGTCGCGTCGGCATCATACCGTTCCATGAGCAAATCGACGTACCCGTCGATCAGATCGGTTGAGAGCTGGTAGGGACTTCGGACCTTATTATTTTCGGCGTAGTCTATGAGGTCCGGGATGGTTCGCTTATACTGGGCTATTGTTGTCGGACTTCGATTTTGTCTACGTCTGAGGAATCGGTCGTATTGCTGTTGGAGGGTTGTCGAGACAATCTCATCGGTGGCTTCGGCGGACGAGGTATCGTGTCCCCTTACTTCATTGAGAATAAAATCGACTGCCTCGGGGTCGTCAATTTCACTTAGAACCTCAGCGAGGGACTTAGACATGGCTAGTCAAGATGTCGTTGATGGCAACCCGCCAGACCGTTTGTGCAGTAACGGACTTCTCACTGGGGATTGCCGGGGCTTTCTCTGTGGCAGTTCTGAGCAAGCGCCGTATCGTGGTCTTGCTAATGGACCCGTGGCAGGTAGAAAATAATGGGCCTGTCCCCTCGGAGTAAGATCCTGGCCGATCATATTCCACGTATGTTGAGAGAGCTTCAACGGAGGCCTGCGTGAGTGGGGCTCGCCGCCACTGCAAGAGGCCGGATTTACTGAGAATATGTTGTTCTGAAATCTTGACTCGGAGACTTCCCACCTCTTGTTGGAAATCTCCCAGACTGATTTCTGAAATCAGATATGGCCGGGTTTTTGTATCAAAGATGGTCTCGACAATGGCGTGCGTACGCGTGCCGAATTGGTGATGACGGAGGTACCGAAGTAGCTCTCCGACCGCTTCTTGCGATTCTTCGGTTGGCTGAGGAGGTAACAGTGTATCCTCAAGCTGAGATTGATATCCCTCTCTCAGTATCGACCCGTATCTCTCAAGGTACGAGGCGATTCGGACCTTGATTAACGTCGGGTCGTCTTTCGAGACATATGCTAGAAAATTAGCGAGTGAATCGATATCTCCTTTTACGGTATCCTTGGCATATTCCGATTGGAGCTTAATGCAAAATGCAGCTATCGAAGTAAGTCTCAACCATTCAGGGCCAGACCGTCCTTGGTTTCTCTTCCAAGCAGCGAATTTCCTCAGAGTGGTTTGATGGGACGCGAATGTGGGCGATGAGGAAGTCCGAGCTAACCGCTTGAGGTAAGTCTCGATTTGGGCCTCAAGCGGCTGGTCACACATCGTGTGACTCGACTAAGGGGGGTGCTACATGGGGCGAACCGGCACCCCCTAGGGTCAGGGGGAATGCTTAAGTAAGAGAAAAAACGCGCGTTGTCAAGCTTCCATAAAATCAAGATAATCGAGTGCATCAATCGCCAGTTTACGCTCCTGGAGAGTGAGTTCCTCGGGCCCAATTGCGAATCGGTAAATCCAATCAGTATCCTCCTGATTTTCGAACATAGAATAACTCACGACCTTCCCGTACCCTGTGAGCTTCCAACCATCACGAGAGCTTTGTTCACTCTCTTCCTCGACTAGTGGTTTTTCTGTTAGCAATTCGTAGTCGTCCTTCGGGGACACACGGTTAAGAAATCGGCTTACTGATCCGGAATCCTTGTCGAGTGCCCCACCGATCGTGTTTGAAGTATGGCTGCCAGCCTCCGCCCAAAGGAATTCTACTACACTCTCGATTCGATCAATCCCACGGGTATTTTGATTGTGGAGATTTTCGATATCATGCGTAGCATCGCTTGCGATCTCGTCAATTTCGCGTAAAGGAACAAGTTCAGCGATATCTCGAACGATTCGAGTAGCAGTTTTCTTGTGGAGATCCCCGTCGTCGGGTCGCGTCGGTTGGTGAAAGGCCACTTCCCGGACGACAATTGGATGTGGGGTAATGCCAGCCTCTTCGACACCACGTATTGTGAGCTCGTCCATTTCTTGTAATTCTGCGCTGATCTCATCAGGGGGAGGCATTAGTTCTGCTTCCTCCTGTCTTTCCTGTTGACGAGTTTCAAGGTCAAGAATGAGCTGCTGTAGTAACTCTTCTTCTCGGTCCTTCACATCATCATTGGATTGGCCGATAAATCCCAAGATGAAACCCCAGATCAAATCTGTTCCCGGAACCTCTTCTTCATGTTCTGGCCGCAGCTTTCGGAAGAGGCTTCCAATTTCAAAACCGAACATTACCTCTCGGGACCGCGCCGGTTGTTCGTGGAAGAACACGTCCTTCCGAAGATGCCAATTCACCGGGGAAACATCCACAAAGTCCGACCACAGGTCAGCCGGAGAATCATAGACCGTCTCGTATACCTCACCCTCATCCTCGCCTTGCAGTGCAGGCTCGTTTTCGAGGTCACTGAAATCCAGTGATTCAATGTCGATCTCATCCTTTTTCTGATGAAGGAGAGCCCACTTGCTCTGTGGCTTCTTGGGGCCCATCCGGCCATATTGCCAGCCATCAGCCGTCATGTAGGGGCTCGAATATAGAACGCCTATATCGTCAATGAGATGTTGGATCCGTTCTGGTAACAAATCGCGTTTTTCCAGTACCTTGTTATTCCTCGTGCGAGTCCGGTTCGTCCCATTGAAAACAAGGCCTCGTTGAGCTCCTGACAGGGCGAACTTCGCATTGATATTCTGGTCCTGCTCTACATCTAGTTCTGGAGGTGGACCAGGTGATTGAGCTGGTGTTGGGGGAGTCGTGGTTACTGCTCGGCCGAGTTTTGGTACGTCCGAGAACAAATCTCCGTGTAATCGATACGTCTGCCTCACTTTTTCCCCGCGTACTCAATTTTCGACTCATGGTGAATTACTTAAGTCTTTTGCCAAGGGGAAGGGTTGGGGGTTCGGTCGAAAAAGAGTTTCATCATAGCCTAAGTTGCGGATGAAAACGATAGACCAGAAGCGGGTTCACGTCCTCTACGGAAGAGGTGCGTGCAGCTCAAACAAACGAGAAGTAGACAGCAATCGTTCGAGGCTTCCGATACAGTTCCTCGACCATCCCGAGGGTTCAGTTACGAATACACCGGGTCCCCGAGGATACGCGTACAAAATCCTTGAGGAGGCGGTGTATACGTGAACGTCAACGACCCAACCGGATTCGATAAGCAGCTCCCCGCAGAGGAGAGGCGGCTGGAAGAATCCGATATCAACGAACGGGACAAGCAAAGCCTCAAAGACTGGGTGGTTCACCGAAAGGCGAACAGCGACAACAAGAGCCACACCCTGGCGAGTCACCTGAATAAGATTCGGCAGGTCTCCGAGCAGGCTGACACCCTGCTCGTCGAGATGGACCAGCTCGACTGGGACCGCTACGTTGTCGAGATCCTGGGAGAAGAGCGCGGCCTCACCGACATGTCCATTGACGTGTACAAGAGCGCCGCTCGGAAGTACTTCCGTTGGCTCGGCCACGACTGGTACGAGAACATCGAATTCACCGGATACAGCGACGACGACGGGCCGGACCCGGAAGACCTCTTCTCGATGGAAGAGATCAACGCCATCCTTCAACAGGGCGACAGCCGAGGTAAGGCCCTGGCCGCCTGCTACGCTGACACCGGGTGGCGGGCCACCCTCCTGGCCAGCAGCACCGTCGGTGGTGCGGATCTCGAAGGGAGCACCGCGGTCCTCGCCGTCAACGAGGAGGCCCACCGAAAGGGTGCCGAGGGGAACTCCCCCCTCTCGTTCTCCCGCGCATACCTCGCCAATTACCTCGCCGGTGATCACCCCTGCCCCGACGACCCCGAGGCCCCGCTGTTCCACAAAAAGCAGCATTACGAGGACGGCGATCGTGCTGTGGGCACGAACCGTATCCGGACCATCATCAAAGACATGGCAGAGGCCGCCGGGATCGACCGGGACCGCGCGAACCTTCACAACTTCCGGCACTCGGCGATCACCCGGTGGCGAGCTCAGGGGATCCCCGACCACCGGATCGAGAAGCGAGTGAAATGGGTCGAAGGCTCGGACATGTTCCGGGTCTACGACAACCCGGAAGAGGAGGACTCGACCAAGCAGCAGGCGATCGCCTTCGGCGCGGCCGATCCGGAGGACTTCGACGACGTCGGGATCGATCGAGAGGCCGGCGACGAACTCACCGACTGCCCCGTGTGCGGGGCCGACGTTCTCGTGGGAGCCCGCTACTGCCAGATTTGTGGGAACCCGATGAACGTCGAAGCCGCGATGAACACCTCGCCCGAGGACGTTCAGGAACCCGAGGAGACCGCCGAGGATCTCGTCGACATCCACGGCGTTCTCGATGAGATGGGGACCGCCTCCGTGATCGAGTGGATCGTAAAGGAGAACCCCGAGATCCTGGACCGCCTCGATCTCGACTGAAGTCGCTCTGCCGACTACTTCTGCGCTGATTCAAGCTCAATTTTTGCTAGCTCGACCTCCGCATCGCCGGCCGCAATCAGGGCCGCGATGACGACCGTCCGCACCCACCGGTCGCCATGCTGTAAGGAATAATGAAGGTCCTCTCTGTGTTCAGAAACGTACTTTCGCAATTCGTCAGTCATTCATCTCTCACCTTTGGTTTCAAAGTTTTGTTTCAGCAGGTTCATTTGCTATTGACCTTGGGGTAGCCATCAAGTATCATCTGGGCGAACGCTTCATCTTCTTCGCTCGTGATTTCTCGGACCGAAAGGTGATGGCAAATTTGACAGCCTCCCGGGCAACCACGAAACCCTCTCGGAAGTAGTCCTTCTTCTTCTCGATACACCCATTGTTTTGAAGCCCCGCAAAGCTGGCAGGTGTAGTCGATAATGAGATCCATTTTTAGATAGTGGCTGAGCCTCTGTCTATTGGTCCGTCCGGTATTGGAATCTGTTCCGCTGGTTCTCTTATACCGATTTTCGTTCTCATACCCCCCGGAGCGTGGAGGTGGGGACCCTTCATCAATCGGTGATTGAGTCTGACCGGTCGGATCCCCCGGTGTCCAATTCTGCTGTCGAATCTCGGAACAGGAGTCGAATAAGAGGGGAGGCCGACGTTGCAACCGAGGCTAAAGCGAGTAGGTTGTGGTCGGGTTCAACCGTTTTTCGATCAGGGTCATAACGTATCGCTTCGATCGCATCGAGACGGTCGAGGTGGGACTGCGTAAGCGAAGTATACACATTGTGGTATGACTTGCCCGTAGCGTGGTCAAGTGGTACCTCTTGCTCGATAGCTACAATCTCTCGGGAGAGTTCCCGAACTGTCAGCTCTGGAGGCTTATAGCGGTGGGTTTCTGAATTAGAGTCCCTCTTCTCGCTGAATAGTTGATCCATCAGTTCGCTAGCAATGATGAGAACGGCCAATCGTCGCCGTGTGGACCTTAGGGTATGGTAGATGGTTGATATGGAGTGACCCTTCTGGAGTGACAGAGGCCATGGTTGCTCGTCCACTCATCTCACCTCGGCGAAGAGTTGGCGTAGTTCGGGACCCCCGTGGATCCGGCCTCGCATGCGTTGGAACGGTAAGAGCGGGGCATCTATTAACACTTCTGGAAGCATTAATGCTTCTAGAAGCGCAAATGACTATTCGTCCGCCCCGGCCACATCGGAACGATGGAGGGACCGGGTCGAAACGCCGAGGTCAGCGATGAGGAAATTCTTGACGTATTCCGGAACGCGTCGGATCCAGTCTTGACTACGATGGAAGTTGGCGAAGAAATTGGTCTGAGACAGCGGGGGACCTATGATAGGTTACGTAAGTTAGTAGAGGAAGGGGAACTCCAGACGAAGAAGGCGGGAAACGCGTCTGTCTGGTGGCTACCAGACTAACCTACTGCGCAATCCGCAATCAGCGATTGATGAAATACTCCGCCGTGAGAAGTCGGTAATGTAGCATGAGAATGTGCTCGCACAACGCTTCTGAACGTCTGACCAAACTACAAGAGCGAAACGACACCGCAGAAGGACACCTTGCATAGATGGACCTATTTATCAAGTACGATTGCGTGGTGTGCTACGCCACGATAGAGTGGGTATACAGAGAAGACGAAGGTCTCCTACCAGCGGGATTGCGTGGTTGTCCCGGCGGGTGCCAAATGGTGCATGACCTTTCAATACGAGAGATAACAGAAGAGCGGGAAGAACACGCCCAAATGATCCTTGATCGCTATCCCTTGTTTGATAGGGGAGACCAATGTTAGTGGGGGAATCGAGGGATCCTCACCAAAGCGAGTACGCTGAAATTCCTCAGCACTCTACAAGAGGGGTAGATGAATGTCTGATGAAGTGAATGAATACGTTTCAGAACATCGGGATGATCTTCATTATGCCTTGCTGAATGGCGATCGATGGGCGCGGACGGTCGTCATCGCGGCCCTGATTGCGGCCGGGGACGCGGAAGTGGAATTGGCTAAGATCGAGCTGGAACAGGCACGGAAGGGGTCTGATTGAGTAACGGAAAACCGGGGGTGGATCAGTGGAAGAAGCTCACAACCGCCTTCGAGCGAGTTTCCTCCGTAAGCCAAACCCTCTCGAAACCTCGGTCAGCCCAATACATTGCCCAAGAAGCAGCTGTCGCCGAGGCAGAGGCCCGAAATCACCTCAAGCGCCTCGTCGAAAGGGGAGCGCTCCGGGAATACACTGAATCGGGATCTGCCCTCTACGGTCCCAATCCTAGCTACGCGCGTCAACGAGACATACGTGAACTCCTTGATTCCTACAACTCTGAGGACTTACGCTCCCTTCGAGCGGACCTACAGGAACAAATCGAGTCCTGGCAAACCTCATGGGAGGTAGAGTCCTCCGAGGAAATCAAAGACCTGGTGGATAATAGGGCAGAAAGCGTGGAGACGGCTCGGAAGCGAAAAACTGCGGCCGCGTGGGCACTTTCTGAGTATCGATTGAGTATCGTTGAGGCGGCGCTAGAGGTAAGTACAAATACCGATGACTGAATTTCTGACTCGGTCAATTGGGGCTCGGCCTTCTCGGGATGAGTTTGCTCGTATTTGGCTATTTGGGTCTTTTAGGGCAGCTCTCGGTGAGGCATATCTTGGTCGCAGGCCTTCTCAGTGGGGCGATTTTGGTGGCCTTCGGTCTCGGAAGGTACGTGGGAAAGCACGGCCCGATTCAAACCACTGCCAATTGGGAAGAATAACCAAGGCGAGCCGCCGAGTTACGACCTCAATCCCGATCCCCTAACAGGGAATGGGAATTCAGAATAGGTTGAATTCTCACCCAGATCGGAAGTGAATTTGTCGGGCTTGAGGTCCGATGCTATAGGTCCCAATTATTGCTAGAATATAAGTCAGATTGGATAGAAAGTCCCCCAACAGAGCGTGGAATAAAAATGGCCCAAGCGAGGGTAGACTTACCACGGCTTGAGGTAGAAAGCGAGCTATGGTTGGATCTAGAAATCCCTTATGGGAAATTCCGGGAAAAGTGGGATCGGGACTATGAGGGGATCCTTCGAGAGCACGTCGTAAAGGGGCGAATCGAGCATAGGGTATTGAATATTTATTTGACTTTACTGGATGAAAATCAGGTTACAGATAAATCTGAGGCGTTAGACACGATCATCGGGCATGATGAAACATGGGGGTATAACCTGCTTTGCGTAAAGAGGTTTGCCGATTACAAAAATGTAGACTATTTCAAGCACTTCAAGCCCTTTCTGCTCAAAAATTGTGAGGATACCGATCTCTACGAATGCTACCTAAGCAATTGGCAATCAGACAATAAGAAAGGGTTGGCTGCACTTATCCAACTTTTTGACCCAGAAGGATCCCGACTAAAGACAATTCACGGTCTAGATTATTGTGAAAATAAAAAGCCACAGCTGATCTCAATGGGATCAGGTTTTGAGGATTTTGATATCGTAGAGGATGCCGACCGCATTGTCGCGAAAATGGACAATATGGAGACCCGTCAGTACAGTAGATGGCACTCATTCGAATACAATGGTGCGACGCATGTAATGGTAAAGAGGGAAATGGATGACGCCGTTGAACGGCAAGCTATTCAAAATATCGAGGAAGAACCCGCCGAGTTTGTGGTACTGCGGTATATTGAGGGGGAACTTGAGATTATCTCCAGCACAAAGGAAATTGCTGGCCATGCTAGATCTGGCATAAATTCTACTGTAGAGGGTGCAGAATTTTCGGAAGTTGATGCAGGTGCTGATCGGAACCAATTATCTGATACAGTGAGAGGGATATTCGGTGGTGGCGACTCTGAACCATTGGAGGAGTCCGGTGAATATGATTTGGAGCAAGGGGACTTGAGAATCACGGGGATAAAGACCTCCAGTTCTCCGTTACCTGGCCATCCCAAGATAGAAATGCAATCAGATGCCGGTATCATGGATGCCATTGAGGCCCTGCGAAGATATGAATATGATTTGACGGAGAGTATTGATGATGTAGAGGTGATCTACACTGAATTCAACGATCGCAAATATACTATCAGACCCAAAGAAAGGAGAAGAGCCGAAGACGAAGTGTATTGGGTCTTCCAATATAATGTTCGGGGCTCCAATCGAGAGGAACGAAACGAGTTCGAGGATGCGATGAATGACCTGTTTGATATTGATCCGTTATATGAACACATATGAAATTAAATGCGTTGCTCAGGGATGGGCGTGATATTCCTCATAGCCAGATATCTAGGGCTGAAAAATTAGAAGACTTAGGGATATGCTCGGTTGAGAGTTATTCGTTTGTAAACTGCGTTGATGAGAATGACGATGATTACCTAAGGGTTCGAGATTCTGATTGTGGTGCCCGGGTTATCCTCGATGGAGAGACTTCTCAAATGGATTGTCCTGATTGCCACCGGACAGTCTATCTGGACCAGAAGAGAGTATACGAAGGAGAGCGGCTTCGCCTCAACAAATCGGGGTTACGTGAGTTTGTTAGAGATCTTTGCAAGGAGTCAGAATCGCGGAGTGTCCACAAGAGACGGAACAATCTAAAACTTCTAGAACACACGTTTTCAGAGGTTAACGTCGCAGAGGTTGGCGATGGGAAAGTAACTATTCCAATAATCACTGAGGCCGTCCCAGACAACGTCTTAGACGTTGCGAGGGTGGTAAATGATAGATTTTTGTGGATCCTTGTCGGCGAGGCACTTCCCCTGAGACGACCTCTGGATGAACTTGATTTGAACTATCTCACGATCGGGAACTTGGTTGATTCACCCAGGGAAGATGCTGGCGAACAAATCAACGACAAGCTGTACGAGGTTCTTGGAGAAAGAGACACTGAGCACCTTGATATTGCTACGAAATCGGCAATCAAATTATGCACTTCACAATGGTCACTGGAGCAAATGGGTTGGGACGAATTTGAGAACTGTGTCCATACAATGCTCCAATATTGTTTCAGGACTAGTTACCTATTTGGGGAGCTCGAAAGGGGATCGGGATATCCAGATGGAGCACTCACCCTTCATTGGTCTGATGAGAGTTTATTCATGTGGGACGCAAAATTTGTTGATTTAGAAGCTAATGATGAAACGGATCTGAGCGGTGAGTACGACAAAATATTCCGACACTTGGAAGAGATGGATAGCAGAGAACGCTATCAGAGAGAATTCGATGGAGTTGCCGGGGTATTACTATTCTCTCCCGGCATCAAGGAAGCCAATGTCCGGAGGTTGGCAGAAGTGATTCAGGAGAGGCAGATACCGGACCCAAAGAAGTGGGCTGGTTCAATAGTTTACTTCGAATTGGGATCACTAGTCCATCTAACTGAATCGGTTATGCGAAATCGGGCAGACGTTCGGCACAAGCCGAATGAATTCCGACATTCCGTTCATGCAGTGTTAACTACTTCTTCGAAGCATGAGGACGACCCAGAGAAAGTCCGATCGATGGATTTCAATTCTACCCATATTAGCACTGAAGATGTAGATCGGATTTTTGAGTACTTATCACGACAACCCTCGGAACATCAGGAATTCAATCAGTCGGCTTATATGAGATCTCATGAGTTCTTCCATGAGATTTGAAACAGACGATTCCAGTCTGTTTCAACGAGTCTATGTATTCCACAAATGCTGACTTAAGGCGTTCTAAGTGATGGAAAAGCGCTCTGTGGTCAACAAAATATTGAAAGCATTCCACTGAAGATGGGTTAAAATCTGGCCAAAACCAATCGAGATGACTGTACCATAGACCCGTCTAATTCGGTGTGTGATAATCTTCGCAGTGGATCGAATTGACGGTATTCCGTCCAAGTGGCGCAAGCGGCGATTGACCTTGTATCTACCCCGCTTCGGCCATTAGCGAACGCCCGATGGCAGCGACCTGCGTTTGCGCGACGAATGAACTCCGATCAGGCAAATCGATTTCTGAGCTAGGTGAAAGTGCAATTCTGGGGGTAAACGACCTGTACCTCTCGAATCCGTTGGCTCAGAATCGTTCGTTTTGTGGATGGGCCAATGCGGATTTGAACCGCAAACCTCCACCTTATCAGAGTGGCGCTCTACCTGATTGAGCTATTGGCCCGACCGTTCGGGGCTATCCCGTTCGCCCGGTTAAGCGTTTCCGTTTCCCCGGTCCTCGTCCTCGTCGTCGGGCGCTTCCACATCCACGTCGTAGGCGTCGGGGCCGAGGTCGTGGACGTCGTCGTCGCCGCCGGCCGGCCCGGGTCCGTCGCCGGGCCCGCCCCAGCCCGGTCCCGCGGCCCCGCCGACGTCGCCGACGCCCGAGCCGCCGGGGAACTCGAAGGTGTAGACGTTCCCGGAGACGAACCCACCGGAACGCTCCTCGAGCATCGGGACGACGACCCAGCGCTTCAACCCGACCCGGACGGGGTAGCGCGTCGGCGGGAGCACGAGCACCAGCCCGATGACGTCGGTCACCAACCCCGGCGTCAGGAGGAACGCCCCGGCGACGAGCAGCAGCGCGCCGTCCAGGACTTCGTCGGTGGGCACCTCGCCCGTGGCCAGTTTCCGTTGGAGCCGCCCGATGGTGTGCCGGCCCTCCGCCCGGACCAGCAGCATGCCGATGAGCGCCGTCAGAACCACCAATAACACCGTCTCGACGCCGCCGATGACGCTCGCGACGTAGACGAGCAGGACGACGTCCAGCAGCGGGATGGCGAACAGCAGGACGACCGGCCAGCGGCGCATGGTCACCGATAGCGGATGCGGCCCCAAACACCTTCCGACCCGCCCGCGGTGACGCCGCCTTCGTCCGGTCCGCGGGAGAGCTCCACCCGCGTTTGGCTATCAAATCCTGTAACGAGCCACAAACCCCTATATGACCCGCTCACCACTTTCAACGTCGAAGCATGGTGTCCAAGCGAGACCTCGGGGTCAGCTACATCCTCGGGACCGGCCTCGGGCTGATCGTCAGCCTCGTCGGCTACCTGGCGCTCGTCGACCCCGCGGCCGACGTGTTCTCGCTCGGCACCGTCACGGCCCTCGGGTTCGCCGGCTCCCTCCCGCCGCTTGGGTTCTGGCTCCGAACCAGCGATCTACCCGATTCCGCCGTCTGGGCCGTCGCCAAGTGGTGTGCCATCGGCATCGCCGTTCCCGCCGTCCTCGCTGGCGGCCTCATCTATCTCGGCTACCATCCGCGCATCGTCGTCGCGTTCCCCCACCTCCTCGTCAACTTGGTGGCGGCCGGCGGCATGGTCGGGGCGCTGCTGAGCCTCATCGTTCAGCTCAGGCGCCAGCACGAGCGCGCCGAGGCCCTCAACCGCCGGAACTCCATCCTGAACCACATCATGCGCCACGACATCCGGAACGACGTGGGCGTCATCCAGGGCCACACGGAACTCATCGCCGACCGGCTCGACGAGGAGGTCCGCCCCATGCTCCGGCCGATCGAGAACAAATCCAAGGACATTCTCGAGACCAGCGAGGTGGCCCGCCAGATCCAGTCGATCGACGAGGACCCGGACCGGAAACCGGTGGACGTCGCCGAAACCGTCTCGGCCTACGCCGATGACGCCCGGGAGACCTACCCGGAGTCGACCATCACAACCGACCTCCCCGAGCACGCGTGGGCCGACGCCGGCGAATTGCTCCGCGCCGCGCTCGCCAATCTCGTCGAAAACGCGATCGAACACGCCGACCGACCGGCGGAGGTCACGGTAACGGTCGAGACCGTCGACGACTCGGTCGTCCTCATCGTCGCCGACAACGGTCCGGGGATCCCCGACGCCGTTCGGCGATCCGTGCTCGGTGGCGGCGACGATCCCAAGGAGGGCCCCGCCGGCCTCGGCCTCTGGCTCGTGAAGTGGCTCGTGGAGGGCTACGGCGGCGAGCTGGAGATCGAAGACCGGGCGCCGCGGGGGACCGCCGTCCGGCTGATCCTCCCGGCGTCGACGCGACAGCGAGTCGCGGCGTGAGCCCGACATTCTCGGGGACGTCCCCGCATCCGGGGTCGGGGTCGCCCCCCGACGAATGAGTTTTATTCCGGGGCGGCCACGGTTCCGACCATGGCGACGCTACGGGACCTCGGCCTCTCTGAGTACGAGGCGAGGGTCTACCGGGCACTCCTCACGGCCGGTCCCACGACGGCGAAGGAGCTCTCCAACCGGAGCGACGTCCCGAAGGGGCGTATCTACGACGTGCTGGACGCCCTCGAGAGCTCCGAGATGGTCCGGAGCCAGGAGTCCACACGGCCGAAACGCTACGCCGCTATCGAGCCCGAAGCCGCCCTCTCGCGGCTGCTCGAAGAGAAGCGCCGTCAGGTGACGGCGGAGCTAGAGCAGTTCGAGGACACCATCGACGACGTCGTCGACCGGCTCGAGGCCCGCGAGCCCCCCGACGGCGAGTTCTACACCGTCGCGATCGGTCCCGAGGAGAGCGTCGAGCTCCTCACCGACCGAATCTCGACCGCCACTGAGCGGGTCGACTACGTGGTGGCCGACGTCTCCGCCCAGTTCGACATCGGGGAGCTGGGCGCCCGCGTGGCCGACGCGATCGAGGCCGCCTTAGAGCGGGGGGTCATGGTCTCGGCTCTGGCCTCACCGGACACCGTCGACGCGGCGCCGGATGCCCTGAACCAGCGGGTGGCGAGCCTCCTCGACCACCCGAACTACGAGGCCCGGCTGCTCGAGGGCCTCACCGGCTCCTTCTACGTCATCGACGAGACCGAGGTCTGCATGAACGTCCCGAACCCCCTCGATCCGCGCGAACCCATGGCGCTGATCGCCCTCCGGTCGCCCCCGTTCGTCCGGAGCCTCCGCGAGGAGTTCGAGCCCCGGTGGGGACGCGGCGAGCCGCTCCAGCCGATCCTCTGGGACCGCTACCCCGACGCAGAGTAACTCAGTCGGCCAGTTCGCGCCGGAGCGTCTCGACCTCGGCGATCCGCTCGGCGTGGGCGTTGTGCTGGTGGATGGACTCGTCGTTCGACTGCTTCATCGTCACTACGGCCTCGTCGGGCAGTTCCGGGCAGCGCTCGACGACGCCCTTGGCCATCGACCGGACGCAGTCCTCGACGAACTTGGCGTTGGCGTGAGCGTGGTAGGTCATGTGGTCCTCGTCCGGGCGCTTCGCGAGGTTGTAGATCCGGGCGCTCATCGCGTCGCGGCCGATCTCGATCAGTTCCCGGAAGTCGATGTCGGGCGCGCCCTCGCTCTCGACCGTCACCGTCGCGTGGCCGCGCTGGGCGTGACCGGCCTGGGGGACCTCGGCCAAGAACTCCCGGACTTCGGCATCGCCGACGCCGAGGGATTCGAGCTTCTCCCGCGCCCGGCCCTCCATCATCCCCTGCGAGCAGGGACACACGGTCATCCCGGTGACCCGGGCGCCGATCTCCTCTCTCGTCCCCGACTCGTCGGCGGTCGCGCCGGCGATGATCGTCGCCGTCGCCTGGGTCGGGCGGTCGCTCTCGGGGGTTCGTTCCCTGAGGGCGAACTCGGCCTCCATGCGAACCTCCGCCTGGGTCGTGTAGTCGTGCCGGGAGAGGAGCCGCTCGGCCGCGTCCCCACACATGTTCTCGATCCGGATGCCGGGGTCGGCGACGGCCTCGCCCAAGATCTCGTCGACGACCTCCATGTTCCGGCTCATGTCGGCGCCCTTCCGCCACCCGGGCAGGTCGACGAACACGTCGAAGGTCGCCATGAGCACGTAGGGGCGCTCGTTGGAGCGGTCACTCGCGCGCTGGACCTCGACCAGCTTCTCGACGCCGGTGACGCCGACCCGGTTGAGGCCGACCGTCACCTCCGGGCGGTTCGCCTGCACGTCGGGCAGCTGCCCACTCATCGTCTCACGCTTCGGGGTCGCCGGGATTAGGTCTTCCGAACCCGGGAGCCCCCGCTGGTGGTCTCATTCGAGCTTGGTGAGCGCCCGGAAGAAGTCCGACTGGGGCCCCGCGATCCGGCCCGGTTCGGCGGTGGTCGAGACGGCGATGGTCGCCGGGGTCGCCACGGTGCGGCGCTCGCTCCCGTCACTGGCCACGACGGCGTGGTCCGCGCCGGTCGCCTCGATCTCGACGGTGGCGTCTGGCGGGACCACCACCGGCCGCATCGGCTCGACGGTCGCCATCCCGTTGACCACGAGGCCGTCGACGTCGGGGTGGACGAGCGGGCCGCCCTCGCTCAGGCTGTAGGCGGTGCTCCCCGTCGGGGTCGCGACGAGCACGCCGTCGGCGTGGGTGTCGACGTAGGTCGAGCCGTCGACCCGCACCGCCACGTCGAGGCCGTTACCACGGCCCCGCTGTGGCCCCTGGACCACGATCTCGTTCAGCGCCGGGGGCACCGAGAGCCCGTCGGCGGTCGCCGAGAGCCGTCTGACCTCCCGGTATCGGGGCTCGCCCGTCTCACGGATTCGCTCGACCGCCGCGAGCACGCGATCGGTGGCCTCCGCCGGTGAAACGGCGTTCAGGAAGCCGACCTCACCGAGGTTGATCCCGAGGATCGGCGTCGAGCCCACCCCCCGGGCCACGTAGAGAAAGGTGCCGTCACCCCCCACCGAGACCACCAGCGGACAGTCGGCCATCCGCTCGACGGGGACCCCATCGACCCCGAGATGGTCGCCCGTGGTCTCGTCGACCAGCACGTCGACGTCGCGGTCGCGGAGGGCCGCCCGCATCTCGCCGGCGAGGTCCCCGGCGGCCACGTTCCCCCGCTGGGCGACGATCCCGAGCTCCATGGCCGGGCATTGTCACCCCCCGTGAAAAACCCGCCGTCGTGGCCATTCAGGCACGGGAAACCTTCATACCGCTCGACGACCGACCCGGTCGCAGGCGCCCACCGCGGCCGTCGTGGCGGGTCCAGCCACCACTCAGGCCATGAGCGACGAGGAGGAGGACTGGTTCGAGCGCGCTCTTCGGGAGAGCGTTGACGCCGACGAGGAGCTCGCGGCCGCCGACGCCGACTGGTTCGACGCCGCCGGGGCCGAGGTGGACTTCGAGTCGCCGGACCCAGCCTTCGAGGACGCCGACGACGAGGACCTCTTCGAGACCGATTTCGCCGCCGCCCTCGCCGACGCCCCGTTCCCGGGCGAGGAGGAGAGTAGCGCCCCCAGTGGGTTCGAACAGGAGGCCTACGAGTCCGCAATCCCCCGGATCGACCTCGGCATCGAGGGACTCGACGAGATGATCCAGGGTGGGATCCCCGAGCGGTCCCTCGTCGTCGCCATCGGGGAGGCCGGAACGGGGAAGACGACCTTCGGGCTACAGTTCATCAACCAGGCCATGGCGGCCGGTGAGTCGGCGGTGTTCATCGCGCTCGAGGAGACGCGAGAGCGCATCATCGACACCGCCGAGGACAAGGGCTGGCCCTTCGCCGAGTATCAGGACCAGGGGCAGCTCGCCGTCGTCGACCTCGACCCGATCGAGATGGCCAACAGCCTCACCAGCGTCGGCAACGAGCTCCCCGGTCTCGTCCGGGAGTTCGGCGCGTCCCGACTCGTGCTCGACTCCGTCTCGCTCCTCGAGATGATGTACGACGCCCAGCCGGCCCGCCGGAACGAGATCTTCGACTTCACGAACAGCCTCAAACAGGCCGGCGTGACCACGCTCCTGACGAGCGAGGCCTCGGAGCACGACCCGTATCACTCCCGCTTCGGCATCATCGAGTACCTGACCGACGCCGTGTTCGTGCTGCGGTACATCCGCCCCGACGACTTCCGAGAGACCAGGCTGGCCGTCGAGATCCAGAAGATCCGTGACGCCAACCACTCCCGAGAGCTGAAGCCCTACGAGATCACGGCGGACGGGATCTCCGTCTACCGGCAGGCCAACATCTTCTGACCCCTCTGGCGCGCCGTCACTCCCGGAGCGCCGTGTCGACGATGTGGAGCTCGTCCGGCCGTCGGTGCTCGGCCTGGTGGGCTTCGATCACGTCGAAGACGTCGCCGATGTCGCCCCGGACGACCTGCTCGAAGGAGCAGTCGTTGCAGTCGAGGTCGTACACCCGGAGATCGGTCGAGGCTGACATGGCTCCGAGTCCCGACGTTGGGCGGGGACGCGCTTGGGGCTTTCGGCGGTTCGCCCGCGGCGGAAGGGCCTCAGCGCCCCTCGAGCGTGTCCACGAGCTCGACGGCGAGGTCCTTCTCGAGGGCGGTGTTCGCGTTCCCACAGTGTGGTGACTGGACGCAGGAGGGGCAGCCGTCGGCACAGGGACAGGACGCGATCATCTCGCGGGTCTCCTCGAACAGTGCATCGATCGCCTCGAAGCCCCCCTGGGCGAGGCCTACGCCGCCCGGGTGGCCGTCGTGGATGAAGACGGTGCTGTGCCCGGTGTACGGGTGCATCGTCGTGGAGAGCCCGCCGATGTCCCGCCGGTCACAGAGCAGCCGGAGTGGGAACAGCGAGATCATCCCGTGCTCGAGGGCGTGGATAGACCCGATGAACCCGTCCTCGGCGTCGCTCGCCCCCCGGATGGTCTCTTCGACGGCCGGGGGAATGGGGAAGAGCAGCGTCTGCGTCCGGAGGGTCGTCTCGGGGAGGGGCTCGACGAGCTCCACCAGCTCGCCGTCGTCGTCGGGTCCCCGATACCGAAGGTAGCTGTCGATGCGCTGACGGATGGTGGCGTCGGCCAGCGTCACCGGGAGGTTGCCGTAGCCCTCCACGGCCCGCTCGGCGAGCTCGCCCTCGACGGTGACGTCTTTTTCGCGGATTGCCTGCGTGTAGTGGGTCGCAGTCGTCCGGTCGAGCAGCGCCCGACCGTTCTCGACCTGGAGCTCCGCCACCTCGTAGGTCTCCCCTTGGTGGTGGTAGATCGCGCCGGGGTGGGCGTCCCGCAGGGCGTCCGAGAGCGGGAGCCTGGCGATGACCGCGTCGCGGCGACGATCGATCAGCCGAACCTCCTCGTCCTCGATGGTCCGGATCGACGTCTCCATCTGCGGGTTGCCACCGCCGGCGTACGTCCACCGCGGCCCGTCACTGGTGTCCCGACGCTCGAGGTCCCCCTGGGCTTCGAGCTCGGCGACGACCGACGGGAAGCGCTCGCCGAAGTGGGACTCGTCGGCGGTCGAGAGCCAGTTCTCTCGGGCGGCACACCGGACGTGGTCCGGCAGCAGCGCCTCGTTCGCCGGGTTGACGATGGCGCGCTCCGGCGGTTCGTAGACCGTCTCGGGGTTCGCCATGACGTACTGGTCGAGCTGGTCCCGGCCGCCGACGACTGCCACGAGGCTCGGGTCGCGGCCTCGCCCGGCGCGGCCCGCCCGCTGGTGGGTTTCCATCCGCGTCCCCGGGTACCCGTCGAGGAGCACCGCGTCCAGGCTCCCGACGTCGATACCGAGCTCCAGGGCGTTCGTCGACCAGACGCCACGTAGACTGCCATCTCGGAGGCCCCCTTCGAGCGTCTCGCGGCGGTCTTGCGTCAGTGCCGCCTGGTAGGCGCCGATGGCGTCGGCCCGGTCGTGGGCGCCCCGCTCGGTGAGGAGCGAGCCCGTCCGCTCGGCGTACTGCTCGGCGACCTGCCGGGCCCCGGTGAACACGAGCGCCTGGGCGTCCTGCTGGACCAGGTCGGCGAGGAGGTGGGCCGTCACGGGGTGTGGCGATCGACGGTTGCCGCGGGCCTGGCCGTCGCCAGCTTCGGCCCCCTGCTTGAGCGGCGGGTTCCAGAGCAGCCAGTGTCGGGGGCCACTGGCGCTGGTGTCCTCGTCCACGAGCGCGAACCGCTCCGCGGGCGCACCCGTGACCGCGCTGGCGTGCTCGACCGGGTTCCCGATCGTCGCCGAGCAGCAGACGAACTGCGGGCTGGAGTCGAAGCGCGCACAGACCCGGGCGAGCCGCCGGAGGAGCAGGGCGACGTGGCTGCCGAACACCCCGCGGTACTCGTGAACCTCGTCGACGACCACGTACGCCAGTGACTCGACGAACCAGTCCCACAGCCGGTGGGCGTGGGGCAGGATGCCCATGTGGAGCATGTCCGGCGTGGTGAGTAGGATGTGGGGCGCTGCGTCCCGGACGCGTCGCTTCTGGCCTTGGTCCTGCTGGCCCGTGTACTGGGCCACCTCGACCCGCGACCCGAAGCCCAGATCGTCGACGAACGCCGAGAGCGCGGCCTCCTGGTCGTTGATAAGCGCGCGCATCGGCCCGACGTAGAGCGTGCGTGCGCCGGCCTCGAGGACGCCCTCGACCGCGGGGATCGTGTAGCAGAGGCTCTTGCCCGAGGCGGTCGGCGTCGAGACGACGACGTGTTCGCCCTTGCGCACGGCGCGGATCGCGTCCGCCTGGTGGCGGTAGAGCCGGTCGATACCCGCGGCGTCGAGAGCCGCCTCGACCCGGTCGTGGCACTCGACGTCGGCGTACTCGGCGGCCCGCGCCGCCCGGCGACGGTGGTGGATGACCGATCCGGCGGCACTGGCGTCCTCGACCAGCCAGTCGACGGCGTCGTCCACGGGACCGGAACCTACCGCTCGTGTCCGGAAAAGTCCGAGCGAACCGGGCTGAAAGTGGTCCGGTCGGTTCGGGGCGCCGACCGGTCGAAGAGCGGCCACTCGCGGGGACCCAAGCCGGTATAGGGCCACCGGATCAACTCGTGGCCATGTCGCGGGGTGAACTGTTCGGCTCGCTGCTGGCGATGGTGTTCCTCGTCAACTTCGTCCGGGTCGTGTTCGCCCCCCTCCTCCAGCCGCTGGCTGCGGAGTTCCACGTCACCGCTGCCTCCCTCGGCGTCGTGACAAGCGCCGCTTGGCTGGGGAGTGCCGCCCCCCGCCTCCCCACCGGGTGGGCCCTCACCCGCATCGACCGGCACCGGGTGATCGCGGGTACCGGCGCGCTCCTCGTCGTCACCGCCACGTACACGGCGCTGGCCTCGTCCGTGACTCACCTGGCCCTCGGCGCCTTCCTCATGGGCCTCTCGTCGGGGGCGTACTTCGTCGCGGCGAACCCGCTCGTGAGCGAGCTCTTCCCGGAGCGCATCTCCCGGGTGATCGGTGTCCACGGCCTGGCGAGACAGCTGGCCGCGGTCCTCGCGCCGCTCATCGTCGCGGTCTTCCTCTACCTCGCCGACTGGCGGACGACCTTCCTCGGTGTCGCGGTCGCGGCTGGACTTTCTACGCTCCTGTTACTCTACGCCGCGCGGTGGACCACGCTGCCGACGGCTGGTCTGCAGGACCGGAGCCTCCGTTCGGCCGCCCGCTCGGAGTGGCCCGTCGTCCTCACCGGGGTGGTCTTTATCGGGGGCGTGGGCTTCCTCTGGAACGGGTTCTTCAACCTCTATGGTGACTACCTCACCCTCGCGAAGGGACTCGACCCCGCGACCGGCCGGCTGCTCCTCTCGCTGCTGTTCGCGGCCGGACTCCCCGCGTTCCTCCTGGCCGGGCGCTTCGGGCAGCTCTACCCGTACGTCCCGTTGCTCGTCGTCTACATCCTCGGGTTCGTCGGGAGCGTCGTCGGTCTCACGTTCGTGGGCGGGCTCTGGGGCATCGCGGCCCTCAGCCTCCTCACCGGCTTCAGCTTCTACCTCATCGTTCCCACGCTCGACACCTACCTGCTCTCGTCGCTGCCGGATCACCACCGGGGCAGCGCCTACGCCGTCTACTCCGCGGTGATGATGCTGATCACCGCGACCGGCTCCGGGGTGATCGGCACCGCCGTGACCCGCGGCGTCGCGTACTCGACCCTGTTCCGGATCATCGCGGTCCTCGTGGGCGGCACCGCGGTGGCGATGTTGGTCCTCTACCGGCTGGGGTGGCTGCCGGACGGTCGGTCGCGCGGTCGGGGCAGCGCCGGGGCGTAGCGGCTCAGGTCGACGCCATCCGCGTGACGACCGGCCGCTGGGAGTCGAGGATCACCGTCTGGGTGACGCTGCCGAACAGCGCCTTGCCCGCGGGCGTCCGTTTCCGGCCGCCGATCACGAGGTACCGGGCGTCGATCGCATCCGCGTGGGCGAGGATCTCCTCGGCCGGCTGGCCCACCCGGCCCACGGGGGTCACCACCTCGGGGTCGTAGTCATCGAGGACCATGTCGACCAGCCGGGCGGCGACCTCCTCCGCCCGCTGGACCTCCACTTCGATCCCGACGCCCCGGAAATCCGGGATCGTCCGGAGCTCGTCGAAGTGCGCCTGCGCGTCGTCCTCGGGGATGATGTGGATGACCTGCAGCTCGTCACCGTAGGTCGAGGCGAGGTCGTAGCCGGTCTCGATGATCTTCCCCGTCGCGTGCTTCTCGCCAACCGCCGCGAGGATAGCCATGCCGGCACCAGCCAATCGGGCACAATAGTCCTTTCTCCGCCCGATCGCTCCGTCCCCGAGCCCTACGCCACGTCCTCGAGCGGCACCGCGTGTCGGCGGTCCATCGTGAGCCAGGTCGTCGAAGCGTCCTCGGCGTCGGGATCGAAGACGGTCACCGACGTCGGCTCCTCGGGGTCGTCGAGGCCGTAGTCGAGGTCGAACGTCGGGAGCGCCGCCGAATCGACGACGACGTCCTCGGTCGAGCTCATGGGACCCCCGCGGCAGCCCGAAGCCGGCCGCCACAGCCGGGACAGCGCGCCCGGTACGACGCCGGGCTGATCAGGTCCCCACACTCGCGGCACTCGTAGCGCGTTTCGTTCGTCGATCGTTTCGTATCCATCGGCTTTTTCCTCTTATACACACAACAATAAAGTTTGTCGTTGGATGAATGTCGTATACTCATGGTGAGCAGTGTCGATATCGAAAGTTTCAGTCCATCGAGCCGGTGGCTCGTCGGGCCGGAGGCGCCACCCGCACCGGCGTCTCAGCCGCGATCCCCTACACCAGGAACAGTTCGGCGGTGAAGACCGCCCACAGCGCGTCCTCGAGCGCCGCCTCCGGCTCGCCGGTGGCGTCCACCGGCACCGTGGCCTCCGCGCGCCCCCCGAACGCGTCGATCACGTTGCGCTGCCCCGCGAGGATGAGCCGCGCCGGGTCGCGCTCGTCGAGCACCTCGCGACACCGGTCGAGGTGGGCCTCGACCTGCTCTTCCCGACGACGCTCGAAGCGGGACTGGGAGTAGCCGCCCTTCGAGTGGGCGCCCATGACGTCCGACTCGAACCCCTCGACGTGTACCCGCTCGTCGCCGTCAAACTCGCCGTAGGCGAAGAGGTCAGAGCGCACGAGCGCGAGGGCAAACGCCCCCGTCGGCAGGAACCACGATCGGTCGATCCGGAAGCCGTCCGACCACGTCGAGAACGCCTCGGGCGGGAGCGCCGGTCGGATCGCGGCGCTCACCAGTCCGGCGTCGTCGGTGCAGGCGAGGCACGGCGCCGCCCGCTCGAGGAGCGGCGTTCGGTCGCCGAAGGCCTCCCGGGTGGCCTCGTCTGGTCGATCGGGGACCATCGCCGTGAACGCGGACTCGGGTCCCGTCTCGACCCCCTCGAGCCGGTCGAGGATGGCTCGCAGGCGCCCACCGGCGACCGTCTCGGTCCCCCGGAAGCGGAGCGCCGGCTCGCCCCCCCGCGCCCGTTCGAGCTGCCCCTCGAGATCGGCGACGCGGTCCTCGAGCCGGTTGACCCGCTCCTCGGCCTCCTGGCGGGCACGGACGGCTTCCCGTCGTCGCTCGCTCTCGCCCTCGAGCTGCCCGGAGAGACGCTCGACCTCGGCGTCGAGCTCCTCGATCTCGGCCTTCAGCGGGGCGCGCCCCAACAGCTCGTCCAGCATGGCACGGAGGCCGTCGGCTCGGTCCTAATAGGTTCCGCTGGCCCTCACCGGGCCCGACCGTCGTCGACCTCGTAGGCGGTGAACCACTCCAGGAGCTGACTGGCGAGGCCCGCCTTCGCGAGCAGCACCTCGCGCAGTGCCGGGAGGCCGTCGAGGCCGGCCGATTCGAGTATCGTCTGGGGGAGGGCGAGCGTGTCAGCCGGCACGTCCGTCGCGCCGTGGACGGGGAAGTGGCAGTCCTCCAGCTTCATGACCAGCGGGGCATCGAGGCGTTCGACGCCCTCGCCGCTCGCGTACACCTGCTCGTTGACGCGCTCGTGCTGGGCACGGTCCATCGCCGGGCGGTCGCCGCCGTAGGGTTCGACGTAGAGCCGTCCGAGGTAGTAGCCATCCGAGAAGGCCTCGAACATCGACCGAGGGATTGGTATGTCATCACATAACGTTTATCCGGGGGGTTTTTATTGCCGTACAATCACCCCGCTCCCTGCTATCGGATCTGAGAGTTTGGGAGCCAGTGGCGGGCGAGTCGACCGCACACGGCCCACCCCCGAGCCACCGCGTCGCCGACCGAGCAGACACCCTTTTGGGCGCTGACGCCCAACCACAACCAAGTGATCGTAGGATGGATGCCGGAGCGCTTCTCGACCTCCTCGGGAACGAGAACCGCCGGCGGATCCTGCGACTGATCTCGCGGAAGCCCTGTTACGTCACGGAGATCTCAGAGCAGCTCGGCGTGAGCCCGAAAGCCGTCATCGACCACCTCCGGAAGCTCGAGGAGGCCGGGCTCGTCGAGAGCCGGACCGACGACCAACGGCGCAAGTACTTCCACATCGCACGGAACGTCCGCCTCGAGGTGACCGTCGCGCCCTACGGGTTCGGCATGAAGAGCGCCTATCCGGCGAGTCCGAGCTTCGACCTCTCGGGCTGTCAGCACCTGAAGATCAGCGTCTCCCGGTCGGAGCTCCCGGCGGAGGCGGACGGCGGCGCGACCGCGGCGGCCCCCGAGGCGAGCGATGCCAGCGAGGGCCTGACGGTCACGCCGGCCGAGCTCGCCGACCTCGCCGAGCGGCTGAACGAGCTCCAGGACCTCGCCCGGGAGCTCTCCCTGGCCCAACGCTGGGTCCAGGGCCGGATCGCTGGCGCACTCGACTCGCTCGCCGATGCGATCGGCGACGAGGACTACCTCCACGCCGAGGTCCTCGCCGCCGTCGAGGACGGGACGACGGCCCCCCAGGAGATCAGCCGCGAGCTGGACGTCCCGCGCGAAGTCGTCGTCGAGTGCCTCCGGCAGCTCCGAGAGCGTGGCCTGCTCCGCCGCCGGGCCGGCGAGTGGCAGCTGGCCACGTAGCGCGCCCCGGGAAACGGTGAGGTTCAAGGGCCAGCCGCCGGTACGCGCTGGCATGAACCCCGGCGACCGCGTGCGCGTCGAGCGCGGCGACACCACGTACGAAGGCGTGCTCCTCCCCTCGACGACGCCGGCCCACCTCGTCGTCAAGCTCCCCGGTGGCTACAACGTCGGCGTCGACCGGGACGGCGCGTCGGTCGAGGTCCTCGAGTCCGACGTCTACGCCATCGACCCCGGCGAGACCGGCGGGGAGGAGGGCGCCACGACGGTCGCCTTCGACGACGGCCTCCCGACCATCTCGCTCATCTCCACCGGCGGCACCATCGCCTCCACGGTCGACTACCGCACCGGCGCGGTGACGGCCCGCTTCGACGCCGAGGACGTCCTCCGGGCCGTCCCGGACCTCGCCGGGCGGGCGAACTACCGCGGCCGCGTCGTCGCGAACATCCTCTCGGAGAACATGACACCTGCGGTGTGGCGGGAGCTCGCGGAGACGGTCCACGCGGAGGTCGAGGCGGGTGCCGACGGCGTCGTCGTCATGCACGGCACGGACACGATGCAGTACTCGGCCGCCGCGATGGCCTTCACGCTCGACACGCCGGTGCCGATCGTCTTCACCGGGAGCCAGCGCTCGGCGGATCGGCCCTCCTCGGACAACGTGATGAACGCCGTCTGCGCCGTCGAGGCCGCGAAGGCCGAATGCGCGGAGGTCCTCGTCTGCATGCACGAGACCCAGTCGGACGACCGGTGCGCCCTCCACCGGGGGACCCGCGTCCGGAAGAACCACACCTCCCGGCGTGACGCCTTCGAGACGGTCGGGAACCGGCCGCTGGGATCCGTCGAGTACGGGACCGACGGCGAGTGCGAGGTGTCGTTCCGCCGCGACTACCAGGAACGCGACGGCGTCGACCTCGACATCGCGGCCGACCTCGAGACTGCCGTCGAGCTGGTGAAGTTCACGCCGGGGATGGGCGTCGACACGCTGGAGGCCTACCTGGACGCGACCGATCCCGCCGGAATCGTCGTCGAGGGCACCGGCCTGGGCCACGTCCACACCGACTGGATCCCGGTGCTCGAATCGTCCGTCGAGAACGGCGTGCCGGTCGTGATGACGAGCCAGTGCCTCGAGGGCCGTGTCTGCGACCGGGTGTACGACACCGGCCGGGACCTCCTCGACGCCGGCGTCGTCGAGGCCGGCGACACGCTGCCCGGGACGGCGAAGGTGAAGCTGATGTGGGCGCTCGCGAACGTCGGCGACGTCGAGGACGCGATGGGTCGCTCACTGGCGGGGGAGCTGACTGCGCAGTCCCGGCCGTGGACGTGATCGACACCGTAGCGGCGGGCGAGGAACGCGGTCTCATCGACCCGACCGTCATCACCGAACAAGTCTACCGGGCACGTGTCGCTTCGGACGGGGGGACGGCGGAGGAGGCCATCCGGGCGATGAAGGACATGGACGGGCTCGTCGCCCTCCCCCTCGTCACTTCGGTGGCCGAGTATGCCGCTGACCTCCGCAATAAGTACTACGAACGGGGCACCCGAGGGTTCTCCTACGCCGACGCGATCCACCTTGCAATGGCGACGGTCCACCACGACTGTCACACGCTCTACTCGGGTGACCCCGACTTCGCGGGCATCGAGGAAATCGAGACGGTCGTGCTCTGAGCGGACTCACCCGCCACTGACCGGCGGGAACAGCGCCAGCTCGTCGTCCTCCTCTATCGCGTCGTCGAAGTCCTCGGGATCGACGGCCCCGCCGTTCCGGTAGACGTTGACGTGCGTCGCGAGCGTGCCGTCCTCCTCGGTCACGCGCTCGCGGAGGGCGGGTCGCGCGTCCAAGAGGGCCTCCAGGGCCTCGCCGACCGTCGCGCCCGGCGCCGCCTCGACCTCGACGTGCCGGTCGCCGGCCGCGTCCCGGAGGTCGGCGAACAGCGTCCACTCCATGTCGAGGGACAGCCCGTGGCCGCCTATGAGGGTTCCGGCTCCGGCGACCCGGGGCTCGCTGCGGCCTCCAGCCGGCGGAGCCCCTCTGGCCGGGCGATCGCGTAGAGCCGGTCACCGGCAGCGATGGGCCGGTCCCGCTTGGGGATGGCCTCGACGGTCCCGTCGGCCGGCTGGACCGCCACGACGCTCAGATCGACCTCGCCCAGGGGCGTCCCGACCAGCTGGCTGCCCTCGACGATCTCGACCGCGCCCATGGTCTCGTCGGCCCGGCGGAGGATCGACGCGAACTCCCGGTCGGACCGCGTCTCGCTGGGGAGCGTGACGAGCCGGTAGCGCGGTGCGGGGTCGACGGCCTCGGCGTCGACCTCGTCGAGCGCGAGGGTGACGACATCGCCTGCCGCCGACCGGAGCTCCCCCGTCGCGACCCGCTTGGGCGTCCCGACGGTCGACCAGAGCTGGACTGCATCGCCCGACGTCGCCGTGAACGGTGGGTCGGCGCGGACCGCGACGGCCGCCGTCCCCGGGACGAGCGTGGGCCCGATACCGGCGGCCCGCCGGCCCAACGCGAGGTACTCGACGGTGCCGTCCGCCGCCACGTCGGTGTCGACGTGGCCGACGCCGTAGTCGTCCTTGAGGCGGTCGATGAGCCGCGATCGCAGGGCCGCGACGGTCAGTCCTCTGGGGAAGACCAACGTCTTTCCGGCGAGCGCCTCCTTCGTCTCCCGCGGGACCGGGTCGTAGCCTTCGATGTCCTCGATGCCGTCGGCCGACTCGGGGAGGGTGACGGAGATCATCCGGCCGACCGTCCGGACCAGTCGGGAGAGTTCGACGTCGAGCTCCCGGGCCCCGGTGACGACGCCGAGTTGGCCCACGAACCGGTCGCCCGCCCGGCCGCCAACGAGCGCCGCCACCCCGGCCAGCAGAAAGGTGGCGACGTTCCGGACCGCGAGGTCGGGGTCTAAGAACCCGGCGCGCCCCCCGATGACCTGGACCAGCGCGGCGTCGGTGTTGAGGTAGACAGCGACGACGGCGAGCCCGGCCAGCATGGAGAGCCCCTCCGGGATGCGGGTTCGTGCGTACCAGCGGTAGACGACCCCGGCCAGACCCGCCGTCAGGAACGAGGCGACGGTCAGCCCCGCGACCAGCACGGCGTTGTCCAGCACGCCGGCGAGTGAGACCTGGGCGACGGCGGTCATCTCGATCATGCGACCGCCTCCGCGAACCGGTCGAGGTCCCCGCCGGCCCCGACGACGAACAGCTCGTCACCCGCCTCGAGAAGCGTCGATCCCGCGGGTGCGAGTGTCCAGCCCTCCGGCCGACGCACGGCGAGAACCCCCACGCCATAGGCGTCGCGAATCGCCACATCGCCGATGGTCGTATCCGCGAGCTCGGCCCCCTCGGCCACGGTGAGCCGCCGGAGGCGCCGGCCCGCCCGTCGGAACAGCGAGAGGAGCTCGTACTCACGGCGCGTCCCTCTGGCCCGGACCACGACGTGGACCCGGTCAACGTCGAGCAGGCGCTCGGCGTCTGCCCGATCGACCGCGACCGTGACCCGTCCGTCACCCCCGTCGGCCGTGGGCGAGCGCGGCGGGGCCGTGGCCGGCTCCTCGGTGACCTCGGTCCCACCGTCCATCGATACCGCCGGGCCGGCCCCGCCATCCTCGGGAACCGTCGAGCGGGCGCTGACGACGGTCCCATGGATGGTTTCCTCGTCGACGTGGACGGTGACGTCCTCGCCTCGTGCGAGGCCGGTCGGCACCAGGGCGCGGACGGAGACGGCCCGCTTGCCACGGGGCACCCGCTTCGAGATCCCTCCGATGGGGGGCGCCGCTGCGACGTGAGCCCGGCCGGCGTCGTCGATCTCGACACTCACCTCCGCCACCTCGTGCTTGGTCCGGATGGAGTCGGCGACGCGGGCCTCGAGCTCGGAGACCGGGAGGTCCGCTGGGAAGGTCCACTCGCCGGCCGCGATGGTCGCCCGGAGTTCCTCCGGGAGGGGCGGGTACCCTTCGAGGTCGTCGACCGCTCCTGCGACCCTCACGCGGACCTGTCCGAGCCCGCCCACGAGCTCGACGACGTCCGCGGGAAGCGTCCGGTTCCGCAGCCGGCCAAACGTCAGGTGGCGCGGGATCTGTTCGCCCATTTTGTCGCCCTGGGCGTGGGCGTAGAGCGAGATCATGAGGACGACGATGATGGCCGTCGAGAGCGTCACCGAGTTCGGTGCCTGCGTGACCGTCGGGTCGACGAGCGCCAGCAGCCCCCCGTTCGCCCCGGCGATCGCCAGCGAGAGGACGACCACGGCGAAAGCGGGGATGGACACCCCGGTAAAGTACTTGAAAATGAACCCGAGCCCCCACGAGACCACGGCCGGGATGATCCCGGTGAGGAACCCCAGGTAGACCCCGAGGAGGACCTCGAGGGGAAACGCAACCATGGCCCCTTCTGCTCGCGGGGCGGCCATAAAGGGCGCGCTGCCCCCTGGAGGGCCGACCGCGATACGGGTGCTTATGCCCCACAGGACCGTCGATTGCCCCACGACCGATGACTCCGGAGGACCTCCGCGCGGCCGTGCCGGCCCTCGACGACGTGACGTACATGAACTACGGCGCGAGCGGTCCCAGCCCCCGGCCGGTCGTCGACGCCGCCGAGTCGTTCATCGAGACGCACGAGTACCGCGCTCCCGGCGGCGAGGGGATGTACCCGGTCGCCTTCGACGCCTACGAGTCGGCGCGGGAGACCGTGGCCCACTTCATCGGCGCCATCCCCGAGGAGATCGCCCTGACGAGCAGCACGACCGACGGGATCAACCGCATTGCGGCCGCCCTGGAGTGGGGGCCCGAGGACGTGGTGGTCCGGACCGACCTCGAGCACCCCGCGGGCATCCTGCCGTGGCAGCGGCTCCAGCGTCGCGAAGGCATCGACGTTCGGGTCGTCGAGAGCGCGGCCGGTCGGCTCGACCTCGACGCCTACCGCGAGGCTGTCGACGGTGCGAGCCTCGTCTGCCTCTCGGCGCTCACCTGGAACTACGGCACCCGCCTGCCGGTGGCCGACCTCGTCGACGTCGCCCACGACGCCGGGGCGCGCGTGCTGGTCGACGCCGTGCAGGTGCCGGGACAGACACCGATGGCCGTCCACGAGTGGGGGGCCGACGCCATCGCCGCGGCGGGCCATAAGTGGCTGCTCGGCCTCTGGGGTGGCGGCTTCCTCTACGTCGAGGAGTCGCTGGCCGAGGCGATCGAGCCGTCGGCCATCGGCTACCGTGGCGTGGAGACGCCCGCCGCTGACGAGTTCGAGTGGGCGCCGGGCGCCGCCCGCTTCGAGGTCGGGACCGCGAATCCGGCCCCGCACGTCGCCCTCGAGTCGGCGATCGAGACCATCGAGGCCGTCGGTGTCGAGGCCATCGAGGACCGGATCGGCCGCCTCGCCGGACGGCTCGCAGACGGCGTCCCTGACGACCGGCTCCTGAGCCCCGCCGACCCCGAGTCGGGGCTCGTGACCATGCGGGTCGACGACCCCGAGGCGACCATCGATCGCCTCACGGAGGCGGGGATCGTGATCCGCGCGCTGCCGTACCCCGAAGGCGCGGTCCGGGCGTCGGTCCACGCCGTTAACACGGCTGCGGAGGTCGACGACCTCCTCGACGCGCTCGCCACAGAGTGGTGATCGGCCGCGGTTGGACGAACGGGTTCGCCCGGTAGCGACGGCCCTGGGAGCCGACTGCCGCGAAGCTCTGGAGGCGAATCCGGAACGCACGGCCGGGGACTTCGCCGAGGAGCCGCATTCACCCCTCCCCCGGACCAGCGCGTGGCCGTCGAGGACCTGGACGACCACCCGCCGGACTCGGCCTACCGCTCCGGCGTGCCCCGTGATGAGCACGCGGGGACCGAGCCCGTCTAGGTCGCGACGAGACGGAAGGCGAGCGGCCCCCTCTATCGAGGGGCCGAGTTCACAGTCGAGGTCGACGGCGATCCCGTCCTCGTCCAGGCACACACGGGCGACTCCGCCGACGAGCGAGCCGACCACTGTGCCGCCTCACGAGCGCCGGTCGGCGAGGGCCGCGGGCAGCGCGGCGTATATCTGGGCGTTCTGGACGAGCAGGTCGGTCGTGGTGAACTCGTCCGTCGCATGTGCCGTGTCGGTGTCGAGCGCGAACTCGACCGTCGGAATCCCGGCCCGCCGCATCGGCTTCGCGTCACCACCGCCAGTCCCGCTGCGCCGGGAGAGCGTCTCGCCGGTGACACGGCCGGCAACCGACGACACGGCGTCGACGATGGGCGAATCGATCGCCACGTTGGAGCCGACGCTCCAGGAGATGTCGGCGAGCGAGACGCCCTCGCAGTCCCGGGCGCAGCCGCGGATCGCCTCGAGCACCGTGCCGGTGTCGACCCCCGGAGAGAGGCGAATGTCGATCTCGGCAGACGCCGAGGCGGGCACGGTGTTGATCGCGTCGCCGCCTTCGAACGTGCCCAGGTTGATCGTCGGCTGCTCGAAGAGCGCCCGGGCGACGTCCTCGCCGAGCGACGGCGCATAGAACTCGATGGACTCGTTGACGATCGGACGGACCGACGCGTCGACTTCCAGGGGGCGGGACCCGAAGCGCTCCCGCAGCGTCTGGATCCCCCCGTAGAGCCGGTCGATGGCGTTCTCACCGAGCATCGGCCGCGAGCCGTGGGCGGCTTCGCCCTCGGCGACCATCGTGAGCCAGATGGCCCCTCGATCGGCGACGACCACGGAGGGCCGCGAGGGCGTTCCGGTGGGCTCACCGATCACACAGGCGTCGGCCTCGAGGTGGCCCCCCTCGACGAGCGCCCGGGTTCCCGCGTCGCCGCCGGTTTCCTCGTCCGGGACGAACGCGAACCGGAGCGTCACCGGCGGTTCGGTGCCCGTCTCGACGAACGCCCGGGCAACGGCCGCCATCGACGCCACGGCGCCTTTCATGTCGGTCGTCCCCCGACCGTAGAGCCGGTGGCCGTCTCGCTCGCCGAGCGGGTCGCGACTCCACTCGCTGGCGTCGAACGGGACCGTGTCGAGGTGGCCACCCAGACAGAGGACCTCGTCACGGCCCCCCGGGAGTGTCGCGAGGAGGTTCGGCTTGCGTGGATCGACCGTGACGGTCTCCGTCGCCAGGCCGAGATCGTCGAGGTACGCCTCGAGCCGGTCGACCGCACCGATCGTCTCACCGGGGGGATTCTGCGTGTCGACCTCGACGAGCTCGGCGGCCAGGTCAACGAGGGAGGCTGCGTGCTCCTCGAGGAAGGCGGCCGGTGGTGATGGCCCTCCCGTGTCCATACCCGAGGTACGTCCGTTCCGGGGATAATCCCCGGGCTCCGGTCCCAACCGCTGAGGGTGTCCTCGCGGTGCTGTCCTGCCGGGTGGTGGGTTGCACCGGCACCGACCGGCCGTCCCGTCAGCCCGCCGTACTGGACCGGCACCCCTGGCAGGAAGTGCCGGTCTTTACGCTGGTCGAACCCCCTGCCCTCAGAGCGTCGCCGCGGCCTCAAGTGCGATCCCGATCATCCGCTCGACGTTGTCCCGCGCCTTCGCCGGCAGCTCCTCGTCGTCCGTTTCGCCCTTCTGCGTCCCCTCGACGAGGTTGCCGTCGACCGTGCAGATCGCCCCCGCTCGCAACCCCTTGCGGCGTGCGAGGGTGAAGATCGCCGCCGCCTCCATCTCGACCGCCAGGAGGCCGGCCTCCTCCCAATTGGTCACGTACTCGTCGGTCTCGGCGTAGAACGCGTCGTCCGTGGCGATGGGCCCGACGTGGGCCGACTCCTCCTCGGCCGCGTCGACGAGGGCAGCGAGGACCTCGTGGTCCGCCACGGCGGGCACGGTCACGGCCTCGTAGCGCTTGGTCGTCCCCTCGTCCTTCGCGGCCGCGGTCGCAACGACCATGTCCCCGATCTCGATGCCCTCCTGGAGCGCCCCGGTCGTCCCCGGCCGGATGAAGGTCTCGACGCCGACCCGCGAGAGCTCCTCGACCGCCACCGCCGCCGAGGGGGAGCCGATGCCGGTCGAGCAGAGGGTCAGCGGCCGCCCGTCGTAGGTCGCGTTGACGACCCGGTATTCGCGGTTCTCGGCGAGTACCTCGACGTCGTCGCACTGGGCCGCGATCCGGTCGACCCGGTCCGGGTCGCCCGGCAGCAGGGCGAGGTCGTGGATGTCGCCGTCGGCGACGAGGAGGTGGGGCTGCTTGGCCATGGCCCTCCCAGTCCCGGCGCGACGAAAAAAGGCACCCCTCCGGGCCACTGCTCTTGGCCAGTATCTCGGGCGGTCGGTGCAGAACGTTCATGACATTTGGTCGCTCCTCCGGCGGGAAACGACGCGATTCGCCAGGGAATGCCAGGCCTCACCAGTCAAGCCCGAAGGAATACGAACAAGTTTAGACGAACGGCCAGTTTAAAGGTGAACTCCTACGGGAACTCCTCACTCTTTGCCGGCACTTACGGCCATCCGCGCGGTAAACGGTGCCTTTATTAAGAATTCGTCTCACCCTCTGTTCGAACATGGATCCGAACCGACGAACGGTGCTCAAAGGCCTCGGCGTGACCGGCATCGCCGGCCTCGCCGGCTGTAGCGGCGGCCCGACCGACTCCTCGACCCCCGAGCCGACCGAGGCGGAGGGCGGCGACGGCGAGACGGATGAGACCGACGTCCCGACGGCGACCCCCGAGGACGAGACCTACATCGGGATGGTCTACGCGACCGGCGGTCTCGGCGACGGCTCGTTCAACGACCAGGCCCAGCAGGGGCTCTTCGCCGCCGAGGAGGACTTCGGCGTGCAGTATCAGGAAGTCCAGCCGGAGTCGGTCTCGGAGTTCGGGCCCTTCCAGCAGCAGTTCGCCCAGTCCTCGGACCCTGACTACGACCTGGTCTGCTGCATCGGCTTCCTCCAGGCTGACGCCCTGGGGTCGACGGCCGAGAACTACCCCGACCAGAACTTCATGATCGTCGACAGCGTGGTCGACCTGCCCAACGTCGGGAACTACGTCTTCGCGGAACACGAGGGATCGTTCCTCGTCGGCCAGCTCGCCGGCATGCTCACCGGCATGGACTTCTCCGCCGGGGCCGGCTCGACGGCTCCCGACTCGAGCACCGTCGGCTTCGTCGGTGGCGTCGAGTCCGACCTCATCGGCCGGTTCGAAGCGGGCTTCATCTCGGGTGTGGGCCACGCCGACGACAGCGTCGAGGTGCTCACCAACTACGTCGGCGACTTCAACGACCCGGCCGGCGGCCAGGAGGCCGCGCTCGCGATGTACAACAGCGGCGCCGACATCGTCTACCACGCGGCGGGCAACACCGGGACGGGCGTCTTCCAGGCCGCCCAGGAGCAGGGCCGGTTCGCCATCGGCGTCGACCGCGACCAGTCGGTCACCCGGCCGGACTACGCCGACGTCATCCTCGCGAGCATGGTCAAGCGGGTGGACACGGCCGTCTACACCTCGATCGAGTCCATCGCCAACGAGAACTTCGAGGGCGGCTCCGTCGTCTCTCTCGGGCTCGAGCAGGAGGGTGTCGGCATCGTCTACGGCGATCAGCTCGGCGCCGACATCCCGGGCGACGTCACGGACGCCATCGCCAGCTCCCGGGAGGGCATCATCGCCGGCGACATCTCGGTCCCGACGGACCCGAGCAACGCCTGAACGCGTGACGGGTGGGCTTTATTGGCCCCGACGACGACGCCGCGGACGATGAGCACGCCGGCCGTCGAACTCCGGGGGATCACCAAGCGGTTCCCGGGCGTGCTCGCGAACGACGCGGTCGACCTGACGGTCGAGCCCGGGTCGGTCCACGCGCTCTTGGGCGAGAACGGCGCCGGCAAGACGACCCTGATGAACGTCCTCTACGGCCTCTATCGGCCGGACGGGGGCACCGTGGTCGTCGAGGGGGAGGAGCGCTCCTTCGAGTCCCCCCGCGACGCCATCGACGCCGGGGTCGGCATGATCCACCAGCACTTCATGCTGGTCGACCCGATGAGCGTCGCCGAGAACATCACGCTCGGCTACGAGCCACGCCGGTTCGGTGGCCTCCTCGTCGACCGCGACCGGGCTCACCGCGAGGTCCGTGAACTGGGCGAACGGTACGGCTTCGACGTCGACCCCGACGCGGCCATCGAGGACGTCTCCGTCGGCGTCCAGCAGCGCGTCGAGATACTGAAGGCGCTCTACCGGGGCGCGGAGGTCCTCATCCTCGATGAGCCAACGGCCGTGCTCACGCCCCAGGAGGTCGAGGACCTCTTCGCGGTCTTCGAGGAGCTCACCGCCCAGGGGAAGACGATCCTGTTCATCACGCACAAGCTAGGCGAGGCGATGGAGGCAGCGGACACCATCACGGCGCTCAGGGACGGCCAGAACGTCGGGACGGTCCCGGCCGACGAGACGACTCGGGAGGAGCTCGCCGAGCTCATGGTCGGCCGGGAGGTCCTCCTGGACGTCGAGCGGCCGGAGACCGACGCCGGCGACGTCGTCCTGGACGTCTCTGACCTCACCGTCACCGACGCCCGGAGCGTGGTCGCGGTCGACGACGTCTCCTTCTCGATCCGCGCCGGCGAGATCTTCGGGATCGCCGGCGTCGACGGGAACGGTCAGTCCGAGCTCGTCGAGGCCATCACCGGGCTGGAACCGCCCGACTCCGGCCGGATCGTCCTCGCCGACCACGACGTCACCGACCGCTCCCGGCGGGGGCGCATCGACGCCGGGATGTCCTACATCCCCTCGGACCGCCAGGCCCAGGGGCTGGTCATGGACTTCGACCTCGTGGCGAACGGTTTACTCGGGAGCCAACACGCCGAGCCGTTCGCCAGCGGGGGTCGCATCGACTGGCCGCGAACGCGCGGCCACGCCGAGTCGGTCATCGACGAGTACTCCGTCCGCCCGGGCAACCCGGACGCCTCGGCCGAGTCGCTCTCCGGGGGGAACCAGCAGAAGTTCGTCGTCGGCCGGGAGCTCTCCCGCGACCCGACGCTGCTCGTGGCGGCCCAGCCGACCCGGGGCGTCGACGTGGGCTCCATCGAGTTCATCCACGAGCGCCTGCTCTCGATGCGCGGGCGGGGGGTCTCCATCCTGCTGGTCTCCTCGAAGCTCGAGGAGGTCCAGGCGCTCTCCGACCGGCTCGCCGTCATCTACGAGGGCGACTTCGTCGAGACGGTCGACCCCGACCACGTCTCCGAGGAGGAGCTCGGCCTCCTGATGGCCGGTGAGCGCCCCGATGGCGGTCTCGAAGCGGCGACCACCGACCAGCGGCCGAGCGCCGAACCGGCACCGCGAGGCGACGAGGCGTGAGCGCGCGCGACCGGGCCCGCCGGGCGCTCGACCGGCTCGTCGAGGCTTCCGCCACGGAGCGCGCCCTCATCAGCCTGGCCTCGCTCGTCCTCGCGATCGCCGTCGGGACGGTCCTCATCCTCGTCGCCGGCCGGATGACGACGTGCGAGCAGGCGGCGTTCGTCCTCACGCACCCCCGTCCGTTCGGCCTCCCGCAGGTCTTCGCGATGGGCTTCTGCTACGATCCGGTCGCCGTCTTCGACCGGCTCTTCCTGGGCGCGCTGGGCGACCCGCTCCGGGCGGGATGGGACCCCCTCAACAGCCAGTTCGCGGTCACCCTCCGTGAGACGACCGTCCTCGTCTTCACCGGGCTCTCGGTGGCCCTCGCCTTCCGGGCGGGCATCTTCAACATCGGGACCCAGGGCCAGCTAGTCGTCGGCGCGCTCGCGACGGCGATGGCCGTGCTCTGGGCGGCCCCGTTGGTCTCCGGCGTGCTGGGCACGCTCCTCCTCGTTCCGCTCGGGATCCTCGTGGGGGCGCTCTTCGGCGGCTTCTACGGTGCCATCCCGGGCGCGCTGAAGGCCTACGCCGACGCCAACGAGGTCATCACGACCATCATGCTGAACTTCGTCGCCACCGGGGTCGTCCTCTACCTCGTCAGCGGCATCTTAAAAGATCCAGAGAGCGCGGCGAACCAGACGGTCCCGCTCCCGGACTACGCCCAGTTCCCGCCGGTCCTCTTCGGCGAGCAGTTCGGCTTCTCGCTGCTCGCGCTCGCCTTCGGGCTCGTCGCCATCGTCGCCGTCTACTTCCTGCTAGAGCAGACGACCTTCGGCTACGACCTCCGGACCAGCGGCCACCAGCCCGCCGCGGCGGCCTACGGCGGCGTGGACGCCGAGCGGACCATCGTCGCGAGCATGACGCTCTCGGGCGCCCTCGGCGGCATCGGCGGTGCCATCTACGTCCTCATGATCCTCGGCAACTTCCAGACGGGCGTCCCGGCCTACGGCTTCGACGGCATCACCGTCGCCATCCTCGCGGGCAACAACCCGCTCGGAGTCGGCTTCGCCGCCTTTCTCTTCGGCGTGTTGAAGAGCGGGACGACGGCCGTCCAGTTCGCCACGGACGTGCCCCCACAGCTCGTCGGCGTCCTCCGGGGGCTGATCATCCTCTTCGTCGCGATGCCCGAGTTCTTCCGCCTGATCGGCCGCTACCTCCAGCCACCCGAGCGGAATCGGGCGGTCGCGACCGACGGCGGCCACGGTTCCGCCGATGGGCGGGAGGGATCGCCATGAGCCGTAGCCAGGCGTCCGCCCTGGCCGGGCTCGGCCGCCGCGGCCTCGCCGTTGTCGGCGCCGTCGGCCTCGTCGCGGTCCTCGTCGTGCTCGGCGTGGCCTTCCCGCGATCGATCGCCGGCGACCTCGTGCAGATCATGTTCGCGAAGGGCACCCTCGCCTCCGCCCTCCGGCTGTCGGTGCCCATCGCGCTCGCCGCCCTGGGCGGCATCTTCGCCGAGAAGAGCGGCGTCATCAACATCGGGCTCGAGGGGCTCCTGATCATCTCGGCCTTCGCCGCGATCTACGCGATGGACCTCTCGAACAACCTCTGGATCGCCTTCGGCGGCGGGGTCCTCGCGAGCACGCTGTTAGCTGGCCTGTTCGCCGTCGTCTGCATCGAGTTCCGCGCCGACCAGATCATTGCCGGCCTCGCGGTCTGGCTCATCGCCCTCGGGCTGGCTCCCTTCGCCTCCCAGGTCGTGTACAACGCGCCCAACAGCGACAGCGTCCGCACGCCGCCGACGCTGCCGGACCTGGCCGGGGGCATCCCGGTCGTCGGCGACGTCCAGGCGGCTCTCGGCGACCTGCCGTTCCTCGGCGCGCTCTTCAGCGCCAGCGTGACGGTCTACCTCATGTTCCTTATGGTGCTCGCCTCCTGGTACGTCCTCAACCGGACGCAGTTCGGCCGGTGGATCCGCGCGAGCGGCGAGAACCCGAAGGCGCTCGACACCGCCGGCGTCAACGTCAGCCGCGTCCGCTACGCGGCCGTCCTGCTCTCCGGCGTCCTCTCGGGCATGGGCGGCGCCTCGCTCTCGCTCTCTCTCGGCCAGTTCACGGGCAACGGCCCGACGATGGTCAACGGCAAGGGGTTCATCGCCATCGTCGCCTACCTCTTCGGGAACTACAACCCGATCGGGGCCTTCCTGTCGACGATGCTGTTCGCCGGGCTCGACGCGCTCCAGATCGCCCTCCAGCTACGCGACGTCGGCGTGCCCAACCAGCTCGTCCGGATCACGCCGTTCGTGATGGTCATCGTCGTGCTGGCGCTCGTGGGCAGGACCCGGCTGCCCTCGGCCGCCGGCGAGCACTACGAGTCCGGCGAGGACTGACGGGGCGGCCCGGTGGCTATTACTGCCGGCCCGCCGAAGCCGGGCCATGGACGACCCCCACGTCGACGACCTGCTCGACGCCGCCCGCGGGGTGCTGGACGCGGCCTACGTGCCGTACTCCGAGTACCCGGTGGGCGCCGCCCTCCGCACGGGCGACGGGACCGTGTACGTCGGCTGCAACCTCGAGAACGCGAACTACTCGAACTCGCTCCACGCCGAGGAGGTGGCCATCGCCGAGGCCGTCAAGAACGGTGACGACGACTTCGCGGCGCTCGCCGTGGTCTCGGCGGCCCGGGACGGCGTCACCCCCTGCGGGATGTGCCGGCAGACGCTCTCGGAGTTCGCCGACCCGTCCCTGCCGGTCTACTGCGGCGAGGGCGACGACGTGACCGAGTACACCCTCGGCGAGCTGCTCCCCGAGCCGATCTCGCCGGCCACGCTGGGGAAATGACCCGCGAGTTCGCGGCCGACGGCGGACCGGCGGACGACAGCGAGGATCCGAACGCCGACGTCCAGTACCACCTCGGTATCGGTCCCGAGGGCCGGCAGGGACCCGTGCTCCTGCCGGGTGACCCGGATCGAGTCCCGAAGATCGCCGCCCACTGGGACGACGTCGAGCAGACGGGCCACCACCGCGAATACCGGACGATGACAGGCACCTACGAAAGCACGCCCCTGACCGTCACCTCCACGGGCATCGGGTCCCCCTCGGCCACGATCGCCGTCGAGGAGCACGCCAACCTCGGGACGGACACCTTCATCCGGGTCGGCTCCTGCGGGGCGCTCCAGCCGGAGATGGGCGTCGGCGACGTGGTGATCACCACCGGCGCCGTCCGCCAGGAGGGCACCTCCGACGAGTACGTCCGCGAGGACTACCCGGCGACCGCCGACGGCGAGGTCGTGACGGCCCTCGTGACCGCGTGCGAGGAGCTCGGCGTCGACTACCACACCGGCGTCACCTGCTCGACCGACTCCTTCTACGCCGGCCAGGGCCGCCCGGGCTACGGTGGGTTCCAGGCGGCCGGCGCCGAGGAGCGCCTCGACGCGCTCCAGGCCGCGGGCGTAGCCAACTTCGAGATGGAGGCCGCGGCCATCCTCACGGTCGCGGGCCTCTACGGCCTCCGGGCCGGCGCCGTCTGCACGGTGTACGCGAACCGCGTCACCGGCGAGTTCCGGACCGAGGGCGAGCGACAGGTCGGCGAGGTCGCCTCCCGCGCGTCGGCCATCCTCGCGGAGATGGACGCCGAAAAGGAGGCCGCCGGCGCCGACCGCTGGCACGCCGGGCTCTCGCTCGACCGGTAGCGCGCCCGGTCGAGGACACCCGAGCGGGTGCCGAACCGCCAGACGGACGTCTGACGTAGCCTTTTGTTGCCGGCAACCCCTTCCCGGGGCAATGGCCGACGCCGACCCGCTAACGGCCGTCGAGGACACGGAGCGCGAGCTCCGGCCGCTTCTCGAAGCCCAGCTCCGATCGGCGGTCGAGTCGGACGGTTCGGTGGCCGACGCCATCCTGGAGTGGACGGGCGGCGGGGGGGATTCCACGCTCGATGCGCACGTCGAGCGCGCCGCCGCCAGGCAGGCCGTCGTCCGCACCAACCACGTTCGCTTCCGTCTCGCGACCGGTGCCAGCCTGCCTCCATCGCTCGCCGAGACGCCCGTGCAGCCCTTCCGGGCCCTGCCGAGGCCACCTGGAACCGAAGACTTGCTCTCGGCCCTGGAGCAGCGGCTTGGCGGCATCGACGCGACCAGCATCGGCGCTCGATACGCCGCGGCCCTCGGTGACGACGAGCGCCGCACCCGCGGGCAGTTCTACACCCCGGCGCCGGTCGCCGACGCGCTCGTCAAGTGGACGCTCGATGGGACCGACCGGCCTCGCGTGCTGGACCCCGCCGCGGGGACGGGAACCTTCCCGCTCGCGGCGTTCAGTGCGGGGTGGCCGGACGCCCACATCCACGCGGTCGACGTCGACGAGGTGGCGCTCCACGTGGCGGCGCTCCGCCTGGCGGCGGCGAACGGTGGGCGTCCGGTCCAGTCGCTCGACCACCACGCGTGCTCGTTCTTCGACCTCGAGCCGACCACACTCGGCCCGGTCGACGCGGTCGTCGGGAACCCGCCGTTTGTCCGGGCGGGCGACTTGACGCCCGACCGCGCACACTTCCGCGACCACCTCGACGAGCTCGGCCCCGACGGCGCCGCGCCCTATGCCGACGGCGATCGGGCCCTCTCACGGCGGAGCGACGCCTCCGTATACTTCCTCACCCACGCCACGCGATTTCTCCGGCCGGGTGGCCGACTCGGGATGGTGCTCCCGGCGAAGTGGCTCGAGAGCGACTACGGTGTCGACGTCCGCCGGTTCGTCGCGGACCACTACCGCGTCGAGGCCGTGGTCGGCTTCGACGCCCGGGCGTTCGACGCCCTCGTCGACACCGTCCTCCTCCTGGCCGAGCGGCGGCACCGGGACGCCGCGGCCGCGACCGAGCCGGTCCGATTCGTCAGGCTGGACGGCCCGATTCGGAGCCCGGACCGGCTGGCGTCGATCGCCGGTGGCGACGCCCCAAACAGGGGCCCCCGCGTCGTGACTCGTCCGACGGCCACGTTCGCGACCGCTGACCGGTGCTCGCCCTACCTGCGGGCCCCAGAAGCGCTGCTCCCGCTCCTCGATCACCCGGCCCTCGTCCCTCTCGGCGAGCTCGCGGCCGTCGAGCGTGGCGTGACGACCGGGGCGAACCGCTTCTTCCTCCTCGACCCGGCAGACCGCGACCAGTGGGGCATCGCCGACCGGTTCTGCCAGCCGGCGCTCCGGAGCGTCCGGGGATTCGACGCCCGAACACTCTCGACCGAGCGGGTCGAGCAGTCCATCCTCGACGTCCATGGCTTCCTGGCCGGGCGGATCGACGACGATGCGGTCGATCCGGAGACACAGGCGAAGACGACCCTTCGCGACGCCGGCTACGACGGCCTCGCCGACTACGTCGAGCACGCCGAGGCCGAGGGCTGGCACGCGGGCCGGACCTGCCAGGCCCGCCGCGTCTGGTTCGACCTCGGTGAGCTCCCGACCCCGGACGCCTTCGTCCCGAAGCTACTCCGCGAACGGGTGTTCACCGTCCGGAACGCGGCGGGTGCCGTCCCGACGAACGCCATCGACTGCCTCGCGGTCCGCGCGGGCGTCGATCCCGCGGTCCTGCTCGGCGTCCTCGATTCCTCGCTCTGTCGGGCGCTGATGGAGGTCTGGGGCCGGAACGAGGCCGGCATGCTCCAGCTCATGACCTACGAGACCCGGACGCTGCCGGTCCCGGACGTGCGCCGGTTCTCAGAGACTGAGGCCGCGGCGATTCGCAGGGCCGCCGCCGACCTCGAGCCCGAGGCAGCGGGGCGGGGTGGCCACGGCCAGGGGGACCTCGATGCGGCCGTCCACGCGGCGCTCGACCTCGACCTCGCGCCGGACCGGGTCCGCACGCTCCGCGAACGGCTGCTGCGCCGGCGCGTCGACGGCGGCGACCGGATCGAGGTCCCGGTCTCGGCCGACTAGTCCTCCAGTGACGTCGCGCCGGCCGGCTCTTGGGCCGCCAGCTCGTCCACCGACTCCGGGGGCGACCGACCCGTGACAGTGACGTCCCGCTTCGGGTAGGGGATCTCGATCCCGGCGCCGCGGAGCGCGCCGTAGACGGCACGGTTGAGCCGGTGACGGGCCTTCCCTTCACGGTTGGGGCTCGGCACCCAGCAGAGCAGCTCGTACTCGAGGGCCGAGTCTCCGAGCCGGCGCAGCCGCATCCGGGGCTCGGGCCGTTCGAGGACGAGCTCCTCGTCGGCCGCGATGTCGAGGACGACCGCCTCGACCTCCTCGGGGTCGCTCCCGTAGGCCACCCCGACGGGGACCTTGATCCGCTTCCGGCGGCCCGGCGCGGACTGGTTGATCACCTTCCCGGCGTTCAACATCGAGTTCGGCACCGTCACGAGCACCTCGTCCCGGGTGAGCAGCGTCGTCGACCGGATGCCGACCTTGACAACGGTGCCGGCGTCGCCACTCTCGAGCACGACGAAGTCGCCGACCTTGTACGTGTCGTCGAAGTACAGCGCGAGCCCGCCGAAGAAGTTCGCGACGGTGTCCTTCGCCGCGAAGCCGATGGCGATGCCCGCGATGCCGGCTGCGCCGAGCAGCGGCGTGATGTCGATGTCCCAGAGCGTGAGGAGCGCGAAGGCCGCGCCGACGAGGACCACCAGCGTCCAGACGTTCGAGAACACCGGCGCAAACTCGTAGCGTCGCCCGGACTCGGCGACCTCTTCGACGAACCGGTTGACGATCTGGTTGGCCGCCCACGCCCACGCGAGGATGATGACCGAGACGGCCGGCAGGCCGAGCAGGCCCTGGGCGTCGAACGCCCCGAAGGCCGTGGCCGCGGCCGCCGGCGAGACGGAGAGGACGTAGAGGCCGGCGAGGGCGATCGTCACCAGCACGGGCAGCCGGAGCTCCTCGAAGAGGATGTCGTCGAATCGGCTCTCGGTCCGCCCGACCAGCCGCCGGGCCAGCCGGAGCACCACGAACTCGACGAGCAGGGCCGCCGCAACGGAGAGGGCGACCACCACCGCCGTAGCCTGCCAGAGTGGCAGCCCATACAGGAGGTCAAGCGCCTCGGGAATCATGTGTCTGACAGGTCGCGAGCGTGGTTAACGGTTCCGAGCCGGCAGAACAGGGGGTTCCGGTTTATGCGGCGTCGGTTAACACCGACTCGACCCGCTCGCGGTCGAGGGACACGCGAGCCCCACGCGTCTCCGTGGCGATCGCGCCGCACGCGTTCCCCGTGGCCAGTGCCCGCTCGAAGCCGGCCCCATCGAGACGCGCGGCGATGAACCCGGCGGCGAACGCGTCGCCGGCGCCGGTCGCGTCGACGGCGTCGGCCGAAAACCCCGCGTGGTCGTGGTGCGTTCCCCCCGCGGTGACGCTCGCCCCGTCCTCGCCGACCGTCACGACGAGGGCGCCGTCGCCGAGGGTCGCCTCGTCGATGGCCGCGGATTCGACGCGGTTCACGAACACCACATCGACGAGGCCGGCTAGGCCCGAGCGGTCCCGATCCGCGACCCGGCGGCCGGGGTCGAGGCTGACGGTGGCGCCCGCGTCGGCCGCGAGCTCGGCCAGGGCGACCGCGGTATCGCGGCGTTGGCCCGTGAGGTGGAGGTGGTCGGCTCCACGCAGCCACGCGGCGTCGACGTCGTCTGGCCCGAGCGCCTCGTTGACGCCGTCGTGGCCGACGACGCTCACACGCCCGCCCTCGTCGACGAGCAGGTACTTCTCCGAGGTCGACCCCTCCACAGTGCGGAGGCCGGCCGTGTCGATCCCCCACTCGTCGAGCTCCGCTCGGAGTCGCTGTCCGGTGTCGTCGTCGCCGACCGCGCCGACCACCGCGGCGTCGACGCCGAGGCCCGTCAGCGCCGCCGCGACGTTGGCGGCGCTGCCGCCTCCCCCCGCCCGTCGGTCCTGCAGCCGGGCTTCCCCATCCGGCTCGGGCAGCGCGTCGACGTAGAGGCTGACGTCCCAGTTGACGTGGCCGGCACAGACGACGCGGGGCATGGTCTCAGGTGGAGGCCGGTGGGCAAAAGCCCGTGGGCGGTCAGCGGGCGCCCTACGACCCCTCGCCCGCGGACGGGCCCGAGCCCAGCTGCCATCCCTCGGGTCCGAAGCTCCTGAGGCCATAGAGGGCGGTGCCGGTCAGGCCGACCCCGATGTTGGCGCCGATGACGAGGCTGACCGGCGACCCGCCGATGACGGTGAAGAGGAGTGCGAAGCCGACGGCGTGGAGGAAGAACAGAGCGAGCAGCAGCCGGTCGCTGTTCCGGTGCATCGATGCCCAGCTACACGAGGGGGCGGGATGAACCTTCTGCGGCCGGGGCCCCGGTCTCAGACCGACGCCACCACGTACAGCAGCAGGTTGTGCGTTCCGGGGCCGAGTCCGACAGCCGCGATCAGCCCGAGGAGCGCGTAGCCCGGCCCGGGGTCCTCCCGGACGAAGTCGGCGAAGAGGACCACCACCGCGGCCGCGACGGCCAGCTTCACCAGCACGAACAGCCACCCGACTCCGATGACCTCGGCGGTCGGCAGGGCGGCCGCGAGCTCCATGATCGCCCGCGACGCCGGCGTGCGTTCGCCGAACCCGAGCACGTCGACCCCGAGGGCCGTCGAGGCGCCGTCGAGGCCGTGGGCCACGAGCACCAGGAGGCCGACGCGGCCGGTCGTGGCGACGTCGGTCGGCCGGAGCCGCCCGAGCCCGACCCAGGTGCCGGCCCCGAGCGCGACGCCGAGGACGAGGCCCACCAGCGGGACCGCCAGTCGCTGAATCCCGCCGACGCCGAGCACCGCGGAGACCGACAGAACGAGCAGCCCGGTCCCCGCGCCACCGAGGGCCCGCTCGGGGGTCGCGGTCGCGGCGTCGGCGGCCAGCCAGGTCCCCCCGGCGACGACAGCCGTGGTGAGGTAGACGGCCGGCGAGCCGAACAGGGGCGCCACCGGCGCCGGCACGAGGCCCAGCTGGTAGCCGACGTGGAGTGCGGCCCCGACGACCATCCACGGGGCCAGGGCGAGGACGACCGCGCCGGAGAACCGCGGTTGCCGCCGTCGCAGCTGCCAGCCGACGACCGCCGCCCCGGCCGCGAGGACGAGGAGGTGGGGCAGCGGCGGGACCGTCGTACCCGCGGGCAGGACCATGTCGGCGCGAGGGCGTGGGCCGCGAAAGGGGTTACGCACGGCCGACCGCGCCTTTTTGCCGGTCCGGGTCGACCGCCCGGCCATGGACGCCGAGGCCTTCGCCGACCGGATCGAACACACGGTCCTCGGACCGGAGACCACGTTCGCGGACGTCAAGGGCGTGCTCGACGCGTCGCTGGAGCTCGGCATGCGAGCGTGTGTCCCGCCGTGCTACGTCGCCGAGGCCCACGGCTACGCGCCGAGCGTGCCGCTCGCGACGGTCGTCGGCTTTCCGCATGGCCAGCACGCGACGCCGACGAAGCGCGAGGAGGCGGTCCTCGCCTGGGACGAGGGCGCCGACGAGCTGGACGTGGTCATCAACGTCGGCCGGCTCCGGGCGGGCCAACAGGAACTCGTCGTCGACGACCTGGCCGAGGTCGTCGCGGCCGTCCCGGTCCCGGTCAAGGTCATCGTCGAGACCCCGCTCCTCGCCGGCGAGGAGCTGGACGCGGCTTGCCAGGCGGCCGTCGAGGCCGACGCGGCCTTCGTCAAGACCGCCACGGGCTTCTCGGATGGCGGCGCGACGGTCGGCGACGTCGAGCGCATGGCCGAGTACCTCCCGGTGAAGGCCAGCGGGGGCATCGGCTCGCTCGACGAGGCAGAGGCCATGTTCGAGGCCGGTGCCGAACGCATCGGGGCATCGAGCGGGGCCGCCATCGTCCGCGAGTTCAGCGAGCGCCGGCGGTAGCGGGTCAGCCAGGTGCCGCGACGACGGCGGGCTCACCGACGCCAGAAGCCGTCGCATCGGTCGCGGTGCCGTTCCGAGAGATCACGTAACGACGGCCGAGCTGGGGGTCCAGGAGCCGGTCGATCGGGGCCTTGCCGTCGCGCAGCACCGGCACGCTCGCCGTGTCCACCGCGTCGGGCCCGCGCATCCGGTCCGGCGCCGCCGCGAGGGGCACGCCGACGTCGTGGCGGTCGATCGCCGCGGCCAGCTCGGTCCGCGTGAACTCGTCGCCTCGCTTCGTCGCGACCAGCTCGACGTTCTGCACGACCGGCCCCCCGACCGTCGGGAACGCGTAGACGTGGGGGAACGCCGTCTGCAACGTCTTGTACTCCGCCCGGTAGAACTGCGATCCCGGGCCGTCGGCCGCAGAGATAACGTTCGCGACCAGCACGCCGTCCTCGTCGAGCCGCGAGGCGGCCAGTCCCATGAACTCGGTCGTCGTCAGGTGGAAGGGCACCCGGTCCTTCCGGTAGGCGTCGAGGACGATGGCGTCGTAGGTCCGGTTGGTCCGCTCTAAGAACTCCCGGCCGTCGGCCTGGTGGATCAGGAGTCGGTCGGAGGCCTGGACGCCGAAGTGGGCCTGTGCGGTGTCGATGACGGCGGGGTCGAGTTCGACGACCTCCACCGTGACGTTCGGGTACTCGGCGACGAACCGCCTGGGGCCCGAGAACCCGCCGCCGCCGATGAACAGCACCCGGTCGACGTCGTCCTGCATGGCCACGGCGAGGTGGAAGTATCGGGGGTAGTCGAACACGTAGGGCTCGACGACCGGCTGGCCGTCCTCGAGGTACGCTGCGCTCTGGGGCATGCCGTCGAGGTAGAGCGTGCGGACGGTCCGGTCGTCCCCGACGGTCCGGGAGGCCCGGTCGACGACGACGAGCTCCTGGTAGGGCGTCTCCGTCTGGGCGACGACGTCGCCGGTGAGGGAGAGGCCGTCGTCGTGCACTGCGAAGCCCGCCGAGAGGGCGAGCGCCACGAGCAGTATCCGGACGGCTTGCCGACGACGTCGGGTGCGGCTGACGCCGTCCTGCCAGACGAGCCAGCCCGCGGTCGCAACGAGCAGGAGGCCGAAGCCGAGTTCGGCGACGGCCAGGCCGATCCAGGGGATCAGCAGGAAGGTGGTGCCGAACGCCCCGACGATGCTGCCAGCGGTGCCGAGTGCGTAGACGCGACCGGAGGCCCCGCCGGCGCTGTCGGACTCGATCAACTCGGCCGCGTACGGGCTGAGGAGGCCGAGCAGGTAGACGGGCGGGCCGAACAGGACCGTGATCGGGAGCAGCGGTGCCAACCGCGGTGGGACCGACAGGACGTCGACGAGTTCGACGACCGGGCCAGCGAATGCCAACAGGCCGGCGACGTAGACGGCCGTGCCGAGCAGGATCGTCACCATCGCCCGGGTGGAGGCTCGCTCGGCGGCCCGCTCGCCACCACGGTGGTACCCGTAGGCCAGCGCGGCGAGGAAGACCCCGATGATGCTCCCCCAGACGTAGATGCTGCTGCCGAAGGCGGGCGCGACGATGCGCCCGGCCAGAATCTCGAGGCCCAGCGACGACACCCCGGAGATGAACACCGCGACCTCCGGCGGAGAGCGGGGAATCAGGGCCCGGAGGTCGTCCATGGACTCGGGTAGGCCTCGTCGGTGGATAAATGGGGCGGCAGCGGCCCATCCGTCGCCCTTTTCACCGCGCCCGCCCGACCTTCCCTCGACAGCGGGGATGGCCAGCTACCACATCGAGACCTACGGCTGCGAGGCGAACCGCGGCGAGAGCCGCCAGATCGAGCGGCGCCTCCGCGACGCCGGCCACCACCGTGTCGACGGCCCCGAATCGGCCGACGTGGCCATCCTGAACACCTGCACCGTCGTCGAGACGACCGAACGCCGGATGCTCCGCCGGGCCGAGGAGCTCGGCCGGGAGACGGCCGACCTCGTCGTCACTGGCTGCATGGCGCTGGCCCAGGGGGACGCCTTCCGGGAGGCGGGTCTCGACGCCCGGATCTGTGGCTGGGACGAGGTCCCGACCGCGGTCGGCAACGGCGAGTGTCCGACGACGACGCCGGACACCGAGCCGATCCTCGACGGCGTCGTTGGCATCCTGCCGATCGCCCGTGGCTGCATGTCCGACTGCTCCTACTGCATCACCAAGCAGGCGACCGGGAAGATCGACTCGCCGCCGATCGAGGAGAACGTCCGCAAGGCCGAGGCGTTGATCCACGCCGGCGCGAAGGAGATCCGGGTGACTGGCCAGGATACTGGCGTGTATGGCTGGGAGCAAGGGGAGCGGAAGCTCGCCGACCTCCTCGAGCGCATCTGTGCCATCCCCGGCGACTTCCGGGTGCGCGTGGGGATGGCCAACCCGAAGGGCGTCCACGGCATCCGCGAGGAGCTCGCCGAGGTGTTCGCCGAGCACGAGGAGCTCTACGACTTCCTCCACGCCCCGGTCCAATCCGGCTCGAACGCCGTCCTCGGCGACATGCGCCGCCAGCACACCGTCGACGAGTTCCGCGAGGTCGTCGACGCCTTCGACGACCGGCTCGAGGCGTGGACGCTCGCGACGGACTTCATCGTCGGCTTCCCGACCGAGACGCCCGCCGACCACGAGGCCAGCATGGCCCTCCTGCGGGACGTCCGGCCCGAGAAGATCAACGTGACCCGCTTTTCGAAGCGGCCCGGCACCGACGCGGCCGACATGAAGGGCCTCGGCGGGACGACGAAGAAGGAGCGCTCGCGCGCCATGACCGACCTGAAGATGGCGCTCATGGCCGAGGTCTACGGCGACATGGTCGGCGAGCGCCGCGACGTGCTCGTCGTCGAGCCCGGTACCGGCGACTCGGTGAAGTGTCGCGACCAAGCGTACCGGCAGATCGTCATCCAGGGTGCCGGCGAGTGGGGCATCGAACCCGGCGACTTCCTCGAGGCCGAGGTCACCGGGCACGAGACGGTCTATGCCTTTGGCGAGCCGGTCTGACCGGGCCTATTCGCCGCCGGCCGGCAGCCAGGTCTCGAGGTAGGAGCGCAGCGCAACGACGCCGACGATCAGCACGACGAGGAAGAACACCAGCCCGACCACCAGGTCGAGCATCACCATGAGGAAGCCGACGCCGATCACGAGCAGGCCGAGTAAGCCGATGATGAAGTCGAGGCGCATCCGGGTCGAAGGGCCATCCATGCCCTCCCGTGGAACGGCTGGCCTCATCTGACTTCGGGTTCTGCCGCCGGGCCCGCGGGATTAATGGCGGGGCCGCACGAGGCTCGGAGCCATGGCCGAGACCAACCGCCAGTGGGTGCTGGCGTCGCGACCCAGCGGCACGCCGACGATGGAGAACTTCGAACTCGTCGAGGACGAGGTCCCCGAGCCGGGCACCGACGAGGTCGTCGTCCGGACGCTCTACATGTCGGTCGACCCCTACATGCGCGGCCGGATGCGCGACGCCGAGTCCTACGCCGAGCCGTGGGCCGTCGGCGACGTGATGAAGGCTCGCTGCGTCGGCGAGGTCGTCGCGTCGAAGCACCACGGCTTCGAGCCGGGTGACGTCGTCACGGGCAACCTGCGGTGGGCCGAGTACGCGGTCGCGCCGGGTCACACGCTCACCGCCGTCGACCCGGACCTCGCGCCCATCTCGACCTATCTGGGCGTGCTCGGGATGCCCGGGCAGACGGCGTACTTCGGGGTCTACGACATCATCGACCCGACGCCGGGCGACACGGTTTTCGTCTCTGGGGCGGCGGGCGCCGTCGGCTCCACGGCCTGCCAGCTCGCGAAGCTCGCCGGGTGCACTGTCGTCGGCACCGCGGGGTCGGACACGAAGGTCGACTACCTCACGGAGGACCTCGGCGTCGACCGAGCCATCAACTACAAGACCGCGAACGTCTCCGAGGCGGTCCCCCAAGCGACGCCCGACGGCGTGGACGGCTACTTCGACAACGTCGGCGGCGAGGTCACTGACGTCGTCTTCCGGCAGCTCAACACTTGGGCCAGCGTCGGCATCTGCGGTCAGATCGCCCACTATAACGCCGAGTCGGTGCCGACCGGCCCACGGAAGCTGCCCGGGCTGATCACGACCCGCTCGAGCGTCGAGGGCTTCCTCGTCTCGGACTTCGCGGACCGGTTCGGCGAGGCCAGCCGGCGACTCGGCGCCTGGGTGGCGAGCGGTGACCTCCAGTATCGCGAGACCGTCACCGAGGGCATCGATGGCGCTCCCGACGCCTTCCTCGGGCTCTTCGAGGGCGAGAACATTGGCAAGCAGCTCGTCGAGGTCGCCGAGCGCGACGCGTAGGCGCTCAGTCGAGGTCGTGGTGGCGGAGGTAGCCCGCCGTGAGCAGCCGGGCGAAGAAGGCCTCCACGCGCGGATCGTAGGCGTCGCCGAGGTCGATGAGTTCCTCCCGAACCCTTGTCTGTGTCTCCTCGAGCGAGCCCGTCTCCCGGTGGAGTTCGACGATCCGCTCGTCGAAGCGGTGCAGTTCCCGCTCGGCGAGCGCGAAGGCCTCGGCGGGCTCCTCCGGCCAGACGCCAAAGTGCGGAAAGACGATTTGGTCCGGATCCAGCTCCCGAAGCCGCTGGATGGCCTCCTCCACGAGAGCAACGTCGAAGTTCGGGAGCGTGGCTGGCGGCAGCCAGCGGTCGGCCCCACCGAGGTAGAGCCCGAGGCACTCGGCCGCGAAGAGCAGACGGCGCTCGGGGTTCCAGACCGCGAAGTGGTCCGGTGAGTGCCCCGGCGCGTAGACCAACTCGAGGCTGTTCGCGCCGATGTCGAGCGTCGTCCCGGCGTCGGAGACGCCCGTCACGTTCGCCTCCGGGACCGGCCCCTGCTCGCCCATCGCGGCGAAGTGCTCGCCCATGGCCTGTCGGCTGCTCTCGACGAGCCCCGATGGGTCCACGAGGTGGGGCGCCGTCATCTCGTGAATGTAGACGTCGAGGTCGGGGGCGGCCTCGACGAGGTCGGCCGCCGCACCGGCGTGGTCCGTGTGGACGTGCGACAGCACGAGGTTCGAGAGCGTGCTCGGCTCGACGCCACAGTCGCGTAGCCCATCAAGGATCCCGTCGACAGCCGCGGCCGTCCCCGCGTCGACGAGCGTCGGCTCGTCGTCGTCGAAGAGGTAGACCGCGCCCACGCCGTCGCCGAACATCCCGATGTCGATGCCGGTGACGCCGTCGGTGACCGCGAAGGTCCTCATGGGCGACCGCTCGGCCCGCCGGCGAAAAGCGGTTGTGGTCCGCCACGGTTCAGAGGTCGAAGATCGAGAAAGAACCGGTCGCCCGGGCGACCTGTCGGCCGTCGTTCTCGAGGTCGGACTCGAGGTAGGCGACCGACTGCCCCCGGTTCAGCATGGTCGTCTCGCACGTGACCGTACCCTCGGTCACCGGCCGGAGGTAGCTGATCTTGATCTCGATCGTCGCCATCCGCTCGCCCTCCTCGAGCACCTCGACCAGTGCCGCGCCCATGCCGGTGTCGGCGAGGGCGTAGAGCGCTGCACCGTGGAGGCCGCCGTAGGGGTTCAGGAGCCGCTCCTCGACGTCCAGCGTCCCCCGGCTGTACCCAGCGTCGATCGCCTCGATCTCGAGGCCGACGAGGTCTGCGAAGCCACGCCGACCGTCGGCACCGTCGGGCAGGTCGCTGTCGTCGGGCATCCGGTATCGAGCGCCGATGGCTCCCCGATGCACATAAGTCGTGGTGGGTCAGGGGCCCTCGGTCTCGTCTTTCGACTCCCCGCCGAGGAGTCGGTCGACGTCTGCGTCGTCCTTCCACTCCCCGAGCTCCTTGGGGTCCACGTGGACGAACACGTCGTCGACGCGGTCGAGCGCGCGGATGGCCTCGACGACCTCGCTCTCGATGTCGTGGGCTTCGAGCAGTGTGAGGTCGCCCTCGACCTCGATGTGGAGGCTGACGTCGACCTCCGGGCCGACGTAGTGGGCGATGACGTCGTGGGCCCCCGCCACCTTCGGGTGGTCCAAGGCCCGCTGGAGAATCTCAACGCGGAGGTCCTCGGGCGGTGCCCGACCGACGAGGTAGTCGACGTTGTCCCGGACCACCTCGTAGCCAGTGTAGAAGATGCCGACGGAGACGACGATGGCCGCGACCGGGTCCAGGATCGGGAACCCGGCCCAGGCGCCGAGCACGCCGACCAGCGCCGCGCCGGCGGTGAGGATGTCGTTGCGGTTGTCGAGGGCCGTCGCCACGAGCGCGGGTGAGCCCCGTTCCTCGCCCACCTGGAGGACGTAGTGGTAGAGGCCGTACTTGGCGGCGGCCGAGAGGACCAGCACGGCGACGGCCGGGACGCCGATTCGTGGCGGGGGCGCGCCGGCCAGGACCGACGAGACGGCCCGCCAGAGCACGGCGAGACCGGCGGCGACGATACCGACGGCGACGACGAGCGAGACGAACGGCTCGATCCGCTCGTGGCCGTGGGGGTGCTCGAAGTCCGGGGGCTGCGTGGTCAGGTAGAGCCCCGCGACGACCACGAGGCTGTAGGCCGAGTCCGCGAGGCTGTTGACCGCCTCCGAGCCGACTGCGAGGCTCCCCGACTCCCACCAGACGGCGGCCTTCGCCAGCGCGAGCACGAGGTTCGCCCCCAGGATGAGGAGGCCCACGCGCCGGACCGCGCGGCGTCGCGACACGCGCGAGCGTTCAGTCCCGCCCCTATTGGCCCTGTCGCCTGGCCCGCCAGCCCGTTCCGATGCCTATAAAGTCGCGACGGGCCGAGCCTCGGCCGAGACATGGACGCGCGATCGGGACCGGCCGGCGGCGGTTCGTCTCCTCCACTGACCCGGCGGGCGGTCCTCGCCGGCGCCGCCTCGACCGCGGCCATCGGCGCGGCTGGGACGGCCACCGCCCAGGAGGCGGACCTCCAGCAGGTCCCCGACTATGGCGGGTGGTTCTCCGGGGACGCCCGCGGGGCCGAGACCACGAGCTTCACCGGGACAGTCGATCGGCGTGGCGAGGACGCCGTCACCATCGACGTCGGCGCGAACGGGAACGGTGGGTCGTACGCCTACGGCCCGACCGCGGTCTGGATCGACCCGGGAACGGAGGTCACCTTCGAGTGGTCCACGAACACCCACAACGTCGTGGTTGAGTCCCAGCCCGACGGCGCCGGCTGGGGTGGCCACGAGCCCATCGAGAACTCGGGCTTCTCGTTCTCGCACACGTTCGAGACCGACGGGATCTACACCTACTTCTGCCAGCCCCACCTCACCCTCGGCATGAAGGGCGCCATCGCGGTCGGCGAGGACGTCCCTACGACCAGCCCGGGGGGCGAGTCCGGCGGCTTCACGTTCCCGGCGGGGGACCTCGGCGTCTCGTTCATGGGGCTCCTCTTCGGTACTGCAGGGCTGGCCGCCGCGCTCGTCCTCGCGGGCGAACTCCACGGAGCGGTCACCGGCGACGGCGACGGGCCGACCTCGGCCCACACCACGGCGCTCGTCGCCGCCACGATCGGTCTCGTCGTGCTCGTCGCGGTCGTCGCACGCCTGCTGATCGGGTGACTGATCGCCGGTTCCGCCGCTGCTCAGTCCTCGAGCGCAGCGGTGGGCTCCTCGATCGATACGGCGCAGTCGTCGTCCTCGACGGACACACCGGTCTGGTCGGCGAACGCCGCGTGGAGGGTGTCGTAGGTGTCGTCGAGCGCCTCGACGATGACCTTCGTCTCCGAGAGGATCGGCATGAAGTTGGTGTCGCCCGACCAGCGGGGGACCACGTGGGTGTGGAGGTGGTCGTCGATCGACCCGCCGCTGCCCTCGCCGAGGTTTAGCCCGGCGTTGAACCCGTCCGGCCGGAGGGCGGCCCGAAGGGCGTCGAACGTCCGAGCCTTCAGCCGGGCGTGGTCGAGGAGCGTCTCGTCGTCGAGCGCCTCGTAGTCCGCGACGTGGTCGCGCGGGATGACCATGCAGTGGCCCGGGTTGTAGGGGGCGTTGTTCAACACGACGTAGGCCCGCTCGCTCCGGGCGAGGATGCGGTTCTCACGGTCGGTCTCGAGCTCGGGGAGTGCACAGAACACGCAGCCGTCGATGTCCGGGTTCCGATCGTCCCGACGGACCCACTCGATCCGCCAGGGCGCGAAGAGCCGCTCCATGAACCGTCGCAGGGCGGCGGGGGCCTTTAACCCGCCCCATCAGCGAGTTCGCCCCCTCCGCCTGGGTAGGCAGAGCGGGCGAGCAGTGCCGCCGGGAATAACTCTATTAGGCTACAAACCGACCGCTGCTGTGCATGACACGGAGAGGCTCAGGTGTTGCTGTGGGTGTGTGTATCGCTACCGGGTATCGAGGGGGGTGGTCGCGGTGAAAGCCGCGCCGTTCGCGCGCCACGCGCCACAGAGCGTCGACGAGGCCGTCGACCTGCTGGCGAGCACGGACGACCCGACCCTGCTCGCCGGCGGGCAGAGCATGGTCCCGATCATGCGGTTTCGGCTCTCCACTCCGGCGAACGTCATCGACCTCAACGAGGTCGAGGGCTTGGACCACCTCGAGGAAGACGGCGGGCAGCTCCGGATCGGCGCACTGGTCCGCCACGCCGACGTCCAGGCCTCGGACCTCATTGCCGACCGGTACGGCTCCTTCGCCGACACGGCGCCGGTCGTCGCCGACCCCCAGATCAGGAACCGGGGCACGGTCGTCGGCTCTATCGCCCAGGCCGACCCGAAGGGGGACTGGGGGAGCGTGCTGCTTGCCCACGACGGTGAAGTGGTCACCAGAGGCCCGGACGGCGAGCGCACGATCGCCGCGGACGACTTCTTCGTCCTCCCGTACGACACCGATCTCGGCGCCGACGAGCTCATCACCGAGGTCCGCGTCCCTGCCGCGTCCGACCGGGAGGGCAGCGCCTACCACAAGCTCAAGCGAAAGGTCGGCGACTACGCGATGGTCGGCGTCGCCGCCCGGGTGGTCCTCGACGGCGATGGTGCCATCGAGGACGCCGGTGTCGGCATGACCTCCGTCGATATCACGAACGCCCGGTCGCCCGGTGCGGAGGACGTCCTCGAGGGCGCGGTGCCCGACGCGGACCTCCTCAAGCGGGCCGGCGAGGCCGCCAGCGAGGACGCGAACCCCGAGAGCGACGAGCACGGCGACGCGGCGTACAAGGAGAACATGACCCGGGTCCTGACCCAGCGGGCGCTCGCCGACGCCCTGGATCGGGCCGGGGGGAGCTAGCGATGTCTGCGAACCCAACGAGCGAGATCACCCTGACCGTCAACGGTACCGAGGAGACACTCGAGATAGAGGACCGCCGGCTGCTGGTCCATGCCATCCGCGAGGACCTGGATCTCACCGGGACCCACATCGGGTGTGACACCGGGAACTGCGGCGCCTGCACCGTCGTGAAAGACGGCGAGGCGATCAAGTCCTGTCTCATGTTCGCGAGCCAAGCCGACGGCAGCGAGATCCTGACCGTCGAAGGCATGGAAGAACTACCCGAGGCCGGCGAGGAGCTCCACCCCATCCAGGCGGGCTTCAAGGAGAAGCACGGCCTCCAGTGTGGCTTCTGCACGCCCGGGATGATCATGGCGAGCAAGGCGCTGCTGGACGCGAACGCGAACCCGAGCGAGCCCGAGATCCGGACGGCCATCTCGGGCAACCTCTGTCGGTGTACCGGCTATCAGAACATCGTCAGCGCCGTCGAGTACGCCGCCGACGAGCTCGGCCAGACCGCCGCGGCCGACGGGGGGTTCCTCGACGACCTCGAAGCGGCCGTCGAGGACCACGACACCGCCCGGACCGACGGGGGTGAGCCCTCGTGAGCTCCGAGGTCGAGGAGCTCCGGCACGACGAGGACGGCGGCCCGGACCCTGAGGCGAACAAGGGCCACGGTCGCGGCGGGATGGGCGAGGAGGTCAAGCGGAAGGAGGACAAGCGGTTCGTCACCGGCCGCGGGAACTACGTCGACGACATCAAGCGGCCCGGCATGCTCCACGTCGAGATCGTCCGGAGCCCCCACGCTCACGCCCGGGTGAACGACATCGACTCCTCGGCGGCCATGGAGGTCGACGGCGTCGTCGCCGTCCTCACGGCCGAGGACCTCGCGGCCTACGACCTCGCGAAGATGCCGACGCTCATGGACGACGTCCAGGACGTCCTGGTCTCCGACACGGTCCGCTTCCAGTCCCAGGAGGTCGCGGCGGTCATCGCCGAGGACCGGTACGCGGCGAAGGACGGCGCAGAGAAGGTACGCGTGGACTACGACCGCCTGGAGCCGGTGGTCGACTGCGAGTCGGCCATGGCCGAGGACGCGCCGGTCATCCGGGAGGACGTCGAGGGTCAGGCCGACAACCACATCTTCAACTGGCAGACCGGCGACGAGGAGGCGACCGACCGGGCGTTCGAGGAGGCGGACGTGACCGTCTCCGAGGACATGTTCTACCAGCGGATCCACCCGGCGCCCATCGAGACCTGCGGCGCGGTCGCGGATTTCGACCCGGGCAAGGACAAGCTGACGGTCTACATGACCTCCCAGGCGCCCCACGCCCACCGCACGGTCTTCTCGTTGGTCTCCGGCATCCCGGAGCACAAGATCCGGATCGTGAGCCCCGACGTCGGCGGCGGCTTCGGCAACAAGGTCCCCGTCTACCCGGGCTACGTCATCGCGGCGGCGGCCTCGTACGTCCTCGAGACGCCCGTGAAGTGGGTCGAGGAGCGCTCGGAGAACCTCCAGACCACCCACTTCGCGCGGGACTACGAGATGACTGGCGAGATCGCCGCCACGAGCGACGGGGAGATCACCGGCATCCGGACGGACGTCCTGGCGAACCACGGCGCGTTCAACGCTGCGGCCCAGCCGACGGACTTCCCGGCCGGCTTCTTCAAGATCTTCACCGGCTCCTACGACATCCCGGCCGCCCACGCGAACCTCGACGCCTACTACACGAACTGCGCGCCGGGCGGCATCGCCTACCGCTGTTCGTTCCGGGTCACCGAGGCCATCTACCTCATCGAGCGGATGGTCGACGTGCTCGCCGACGAGCTCGACATGGACCCGGCCGAGGTCCGTCGGAAGAACTTCATCCCGAAGGACAGCTTCCCCTACGAGAGCGCCACGGGCTGGGAGTACGACTCCGGCGACTACGAGCGCGCCCTGGACCAGGCGCTCGAGGGGGTCGACTACGAGGGCCTCCTCGAAGAGCAGCAAGAGCGCCGGGAGAACGACGACGACAAGCTGCTGGGCATCGGCCTCTCGACCTTCACCGAAATCGTCGGCGCCGGCCCGGGCCAACAGTGTGACATCATGGGTCTGGAGATGTTCGACTCGTGTGAGATCCGGGTCCACCCGACCGGGAAGGCCACGGTCCGCATCGGCGTCCAGACCCAGGGCCAGGGCCACGAGACGACCTTCGCGCAGATCGTCGCCGAGGAGCTCGGCATGAACGTCGACGACATCGTCGTCGAGCACGGCGACACCGACACCGAGCCGTACGGCCTCGGCACCTACGCGTCCCGGTCGACGCCGGTGGCGGGCGCCGCGACGGCGATCTCCGCCCGGAAGGTCCGGGAGAAGGCGAAGGGCATCGCCGCCGACCAGCTCGAGGTCGACGAGGCCGACGTCGTCTGGGACCGGGACAGCGGGGCGTTCCAGGTTCGGGGCGCACCCGACCAGTCGGTGTCCATCACCGAGGTCGCCGGCGCGGCCTACATGGACCACCCGATGGAGGACGAGCCCGGCCTCGAGGCCGTGAACTACTACGACCCGCCGAACATGACCTACCCGTTCGGCGCCTACGTCTGCGTCGTCGAGATCGACCGGGAGACCGGCGAGATCGACATCCGGCGGTTCTACGCACTCGATGACTGTGGGAACCGGATCAACCCGATGGTCATCGAGGGTCAGGTCCACGGTGGGGTCGCCCAGGGCATCGGCACGGCCCTCATGGAGGAGGTCACCTACGACGAGGACGGCAACATCCACGGCGGCGACTTCATGAGCTACCTCGTGCCGACGGCCGAGGAGATCCCGGAGATGGAGACGGATTACACCGTGACGCCCTCGCCGCACCACCCGATCGGCGCGAAGGGCGTCGGCGAGTCACCGACAGTGGGCTCGCCGCCGGCCATCGTCAACGCCGTCGTCGACGCGATGAGCCACGCCGGCGTCCGGCACATCGACATGCCGATGACGCCCGACCGGGTGTGGGCTAAACTCGACGAGGTCGGGCTGACGAAGGACCCGGCCGACCGGCTCGGCGCCGGTGCGTCGGGCACCGCGGACGACTGAGCCCCTCGACGGGTTCCACTGCCGACAGGTTATCATACCGACACGCCCCAAGGACGCGCAATGACTGAGGACCCCCCCGAGACGCCGCCGGACGAGAGCGTGGCGGATGCGGAGGCCCGACTCCGCGCGGCGGGCGAGCCGTTCGTCCGGGCGACGGTCGTCCGGCGGGAGGCCCCGATCTCGGCGACGGCGGGCGACCGAGCTGTCGTCACTGCCGACGGAATCGAGGCCGGCTGGATCGGCGGCGTGGGCTGTGCGGAGACCGCGGTCCTCCGGGAGTCCCGGACGGTGCTAGAGACCGGCGAGGCGACGCTCATCGGCCTGGCCCCGGAGCCCGACACCATCGAACGGCCGGGCCTGGAGGCGTTCCCGCTCACCTGCCACAGCGGCGGGACCCTTGAGGTGTTCCTCGAGCCCGTGAACACCGCGCCGCGACTGGCCGTGGTTGGTGGCTCGGCAGTCGCGACCGCCGTTGCGGACGGCGCCGGTGACCTTGGCTTCCACGTCACCGTCGTGGACCCGGCGGATGGCGCCCACCCGACGGCCGACGAGGTCGTCGCGACCACCGATCAGCACGAAATCGTCGAGGCCCTCGGCGGCGCGAGCGCGGTCGTCGTCGCCTCCGTGGGGGAGTTCGACGCCCGCGGCGTCGCCGCCGCGATCGAGCTCGACGCCGCGTACGTGGCCCTCGTCGCGAGCAGACGGCGGGCCGAGGACGTCTTCGACCGCGCGGCGGATCTCCTCGGAGTCGAGGTGGATGCGGTCGCCGCCCGCGTCCGGAGCCCCGCCGGGCTTGACATCGACGCCGACCGACCCGCCGAGATCGGCGTCAGCATCCTCGCCGAGCTCGTCGCCGAGCGTGGGTCACTCTCGCCAGCGACGGGCCCGACGACGCCAGCCGAGCAACCCGAGACGGCCGTCGATCCCGTCTGTGGCATGACGGTCCAAGTCGACGACGCGGCCGCGACCGTGGACCACGACGGCGAGACCTACTACTTCTGCGGGCAGGGGTGTGCGGACGCCTTCGCCCAGGCACCCGCTGACCACCTCGAGCGGGCGTAGCGGGCCCCTTTTGCCCGCCCCGTTCGAAGCCTGTGGCATGCTCCTCGAGGCCGTCCGGCGGGCCGTTATCGACCGGTCACCCCTCGCCGACGGGGCGGTCACGCGGTCGACCGTCGGCGATCGGCTGGTCTTCGTGGCGGTCGACGCCGCCGAGACGGCATCGGCGGGCGTCGCCCACCGGCCACCGGGCGACCAGTGGGCCGATCCGACTGACATACCAGCTGTCGACGTCGGCGCCTGGGCCACCGACCCCGACGGTGAACGGACCCGGCTGGAGCGAGCCATTGGGGTGGCGACGCTCAACGCCCTCTCCGCGCCGCTGATCGACTGGCGGCGTGGCGATCCCTTCGAGGCATTGGCCGCGGACGTCGATGCGATCGCCACCGTCGGCCTCTTCGGCCCGGCCTTCCGGAAGTTCGGCGCCGTCGACGTCCGGGTGATCGAGCGCCGTGACGTCGACCCGCCCGACCCGCCCGAGGGCGTATCCGTCTCGCTGTATGCCCCCGACGAGGTCGAGCACGCCTTCGCGGGGGCGGATGTCGTCTTCGTCACGGGTTCGACCCTGCTCTACGGGGGGACCGAGCGATACCTCGAAGCGGCCCGGGCGGTGCCAGACGTCGTCCTCGTGGGAGCGACGGCGTCCTTCGTCCCCGAGGCGGTCTTCGACGCCGGGGCGACGATGCTGGCGGGCGCGCAGGTCACGGACCCCGCGGCGGTTCGGGCCGGCGCGCTGGCTGGGAAGTGTGGGACGGACCTCCACGACGCCGGCCTCGCGAAGGTCTACGTGACGGCTGGTGGATCCACCGGGCTGACGATCGACTGAGCCAGCCCTACCCGCTCGGTCGCGTCAGCATCCAGACGACCGCGATGGTGGTGATGGCCACGATGCCGGCCAGGAGGAGGACGTCCCTGGTGACGCCGATCTGTAGGACGGTACCCGCTGCGGCGGCGGTCTCTGGGGTCATGGGGCGTCGAGGGGACCTTCGGTGGCGCTCGCCAAGTACCGTGGAGACCGGGTAGCAGCATGTCGCGTGGCCAACCGTGCTGGTCGGTCCTGATCGTGGGCCCTCAGCCGACGGTCGTGACCTCGCAGCCGTCCTCGGTGACGATGACCGTGTGCTCGGCTTGGCTCACGAGCGTCCCCGCCTCCTCCTTCAACACCGGGTAGCTCCGGACCGCGTCGACGCGTTCGAGCCGCCGGAGCGACATCTCGGCCCGGGAGTCGTCGAGCCACCTCGCGGCGAAGGGCAGCGTCCGGTACCGCTCGGCGATCTCCTCCTGGAGCTGCCGGGCCTTCCGGTCGCGGACCCGCCCGGGCTCGAGGAAGGAGTAGATCTCCGTCTCGGCGCCTTCGCCGACCTTCCCCCGGCCGTCGGTGGCGAAGGGCTCGATCGCGACCACGTCGCCGACCTCGAACTCGACGCCGGAGTCAACCGCGCGGTTCGGCACGTTCGGCCCGGTGTGGGCGTCGTACTCCGCCAGCCCGTGCCCGGAGAGGTTCACGATCGGGTTGTAGCCGTGGGCGTCGATCGTCTCCTCGATCACCGCCCCGACCTCGCCGGTGTGGACGCCGGGGGCGACCGCCTCGAGCGCCGCGTCCAGCGCGGCCTCTGCCGCCTCGACGAGGTCGAGATTCCCGGACAGGTCGACCGTCGTCGCCGCATCGGCGATCCACCCGTCGACGTGGACGCCCATGTCGAGGCAGACCATCTCGTCACCGAAGGTCGTCTCGTCATCCGCACCCGGGGTGGCGTGGGAGGCCTCCTCGTCGACGCTGATGTTGCAGGGGAAGGCCGGCTCGGCGCCGAGCTCCCGCGCTCGATCTTCCGCGAACTCGGCCACATCGAGGTGGCTCGCCCCGACTTCGACGCGCTCGGCCGCCTCCGCGAGCACGGTCGAGAGGATGTCACCGGCCTCGCGGTATCGCTCGAATCGCTCCGACGTCAGGTCGACCTCGGCCATGGCTGGCCTTAGACGATGCGGGAAAAAGCGTTTGCGCTCTGGGGACCGGCGTTCCCGCCGACAGCGGGAAATGAGTGTCCTTTTAGGCCACTGCTCCGGACGTTCAGACGATATGAGCTACGAGCAGGTGGCAGCGCCCGATGCGGGAACGAAGATCACGGTCGAGGACGGGACTCTCTCGGTCCCCGACGACCCGATCATTCCCATCATCCACGGCGACGGCATCGGCGTGGACGTCGGACCGGCGGCCCAGTCTGTGCTCGAGGCCGCCGCGACCGCGACCGGCCGGGAAATCAACTGGATGCGGGTGTACGCCGGGGCCTCGGCACGGGAGCGTTACGACGAGAACCTGCCCGACGACACCGTCGAGGCCATCCGGGAGCACTGCGTCGCGATCAAGGGGCCGCTCACGACGCCGGTGGGCTCCGGCTACCGCTCGCTGAACGTCGCACTCCGACAGATCTTGGACCTCTATGCGAACGTTCGGCCGACGTACTGGATCGAGGGCGTCCCCTCCCCCGTCAAGCACCCGGAACAGATGGACATGGTGACCTTCCGGGAGAACACCGAGGACGTCTACGCCGGCATCGAGTGGGAAGCCGGTACCGAGGCGGTCGAGCGAGTCCGGTCCTTCATCGAGGACGAGATGGGCTACGATGACGTCATCCACGACGGCCCGGTCGGGATCGGCGCCAAGCCGATCAGCGAGTTCGGCACCAAGCGGATCGTCCGCGAGGCCATCGACTACGCCCTCGAGAACGACCGGGACACGGTGACCCTGATCCATAAGGGGAACATCATGAAGTTCACCGAGGCGGCCTTCCGGGACTGGGGCTACGAGGTCGCCGAGGAGGAGTACGGCGAGGAGGTCATCACCGAGGACACGCTCTGGGAGGAGCGCGATGGCGAGCCGCCGGAGGATGCTGTGGTCGTCAACGACCGCATCGCGGACAACATGCTCCAGCAGCTCCTCACGCGAACCGACCAGTACGAGGTGCTGGCGATGCCGAACCTCAACGGCGACTACCTCTCGGACGCCGCCGGCGCACAGATCGGCGGTCTGGGCATCGCCCCCGGCGCCAACTTCGGCGAGGCACGGTGTCTCGCTGAGCCGGTGCACGGCTCGGCCCCAAAGTACGCCGGCGAGGACAAGGTCAACCCGACGGCGATGATCCTCTCGGGCCGCATCATGCTCGAGTACCTCGGTTGGGAGGACGCCGCCGACCTGGTCTACGATGCGGTCGAAGCCACCATCTCGGAGAAGCACGTCACCTACGACCTCCACCGCCAGATCGACGGCGGCACGAAGGTCGCCACGAGCGAGTTCGCCGAGCGCGTCGTCGAGCAGATCGAATCGCTCGCCTAACCCGGCCGCCGCTGGCTTCCGTCGGTTTATTGCTCCCCCGGTCGAGTCCCCGCCCATGGACGTCATCCACCACGCCATCTGGGTGTCCGACCTCGACCGAGTCGTCTCCTTCTACGTCGACGAGCTCGGCCTCACGCAGACCAAGGAGTTCGAGAGTGGCGACGGTGCCACCAACGTCTTCGTCGCCGGCGAGAGCGACGTCGAGCTCCAGTTCAAGCACGAGGCGGGGCGAACGGTCGATCGGACCGAGGACGGCGTGTACGATCACGTCGCCATCGCGGTCGAGGACACCGACGCCGAGGTCGAGCGGCTCTGCGAGAACGGGAGCGCGACGCTCACGCGAGGTCCCTTAGATTCTGGCGGAGCGGACGCCAGGGTCGCCTTCATCGAGGACCCGGAGGGCAACGGCATCGAGCTGGTCGAGGAGTTCGAGTAGCCGGTCCTCGATCGACGTACTCGGTCGCGGTCAGCGGGCGCCAGTCACACGGTCGAGACGCACGTCTACTGGGACATCATCGAAACCATCGTCGGTGCCAACCACGAGCGTCTCGTCTCGCTCGTACGCGAGGGCAACGGCGTACGCATCGGCGAGAGACAGGCCTCCATCCGCGTTGACCTCGCTGGCGAGCCGCCAGTCGCCTCGACGGATGTCGAGCCCGTTCCGTTCCAGGGAGCGGATGTCACGGTCGGCGACTCGGCGGGACTGCGCCGTCGGGGTGCCGTCAGTCCTTTGGATACGAGCGATCAGGTAGAACAGTTCAGCCGCGGTGACGTCGGCAATACAGCCACCGATGGCGCCGGCCGCGTGTCCTTCAGTCGTCGGCCTCGGCCGGCGCTCCGCCCTGCTCGGCCATCCGCGCCGCCACGTCCGTGATCATGTCCTCCTGGCCGCCGACGACCCCGAGCTCGCCGAGCTCGATCAGGATCTCCCGCGGGTCGAGGTCGTACTTCTCGGCGACGCGGCGGGTGTGCCGCAGGAAGGAGGAGTAGACGCCGGCGTAGCCCAGGAGGAGGGAGTCGTTGTCGAGTTCGGGCATCGTCTCCGGCGTGAGCATCGGCAGGAGCACGTCCTCGGCGGCGTCCATCACGCCGAAGAAGTCGGGGGAGACGTCGTAGCCGGCCTTCTTCAGGACGCCGACCAACACCTCTATCTGGGCGTTCCCGGAGCCCGCGCCGAGGCCGCGAAGGCACCCGTCGACGGTCTCCGCGCCGGCCTCGATGCCGGCGAGCGTGTTCGCAATGCCGAGCCCGAGGTTGTTGTGGGCGTGGAAGCCGACGCCGATGTCGAGCTCCTCCACCAGCAGCGACACGCGGTCGGTGACGTCCTGCGGGAGCATCGCCCCGGCCGAGTCCATGACGTAGACGTAGTCTGCGCCGTAGGACTCCATGAGCTTCGCCTGCTCCAGCACCTTCTCCGGCGGGGCCATGTGCGAGAGCATCAGGAGGCCGGTGGCCTCGAGGCCGAACTCCTCTAAGTACTCGAAGTGTTCCTGGGAGACGTCCGCCTCGGTGACGTGGGTGGCGATCCGGCAGACGTCGGCGCCCTTCTCGACGGCGAGCTTGAGGTCCTCGACGGTCCCGATCCCGGGCAGGAGCAGCACCGAGAGCTTCGCGTTGTTCACCGCTGGCGCGACGGCGTCGAGGTACTCCTCGGTCGTCCCGGCGGAGAAGCCGTAGTTGATCGACGACCCGCCCATGCCGTCGCCGTGGGACATCTCGATGACGTCCATGTCAGCCGCGTCGAGCGCGGCGGCGATCTCGGCCATCTGCTCGGGCGTGAACTGGTGGTCGACGGCGTGCATGCCGTCGCGGAGCGTCATGTCCACCAGCCGGACGTCGCTAGTCATCGGCGGCCCTCCGGATGGGGCTGGCGTCGGCTGGCTGGGCGGCCACCCGCTCGGCCGCACCGAGCGCCGCGCTCGTCATGATGTCGAGGTTGCCCGCGTACGGCGGGAGGTGCTGCCCCTCGCCCTCGACCTCGATCATGGTCGTGACGATGACCGAGTCGCCGAGGTCGAAGGCCACGTCGTCCTGGTCCTTCACGACCGGCTCCAGCGTGACCTCGTAGCCGGGTACGTAGCCCTGTACCTCGGCCTCGATGTCGGCGACCGAGTCGCGGATCTCGTCGACGTCGGCGGTGTCCGGCACCTGCGTGTAGATGGTGTCCCGCATCGTGATCGGCGGCTCGGCCGGGTTGAGGACGATGATGGCCTTGCCGCGGTCGGCGCCGCCGACCTGTTCGAGGCCAGCGGCGGTCGTCTGGGTGAACTCGTCGATGTTCTGGCGGGTGCCCGGCCCGGCGCTCTTCGAGGCGATCGTCGCGACGATCTCGGCGTATTCGACGTCGGCGACGCGGTCGACCGCGTGCACGACGGGGATGGTCGCCTGGCCGCCGCAGGTGACCATGTTGATGTTCCGGGTCTCGCCGATGACGGCGTCGGCGTTGACGACCGGTACGACGTATGGGCCGATGGCCGCGGGTGTGAGGTCGACGGCGAAGAGGCCGAGCTCCTCGTACACCGGCGCGTTCGACTGGTGGACCTTCGCGCTCGTCGCCTCGAAGACGAGGTCGAACTCGTCGGCGTGCTCGCGGACGCTGTCGATGCCGTCGGTGCCGACCGCGATGCCCTCCTCCTGGGCGGCCTGGAGCCCCTCCGACTCCTCGACCGGGAAGATGCCGATCATCCGCTGGAGGTCGATCGACTCGCTCCGGTCGAGGATCTTGTACATGAGGTCGGTCCCGATGTTCCCCGGGCCGACGATGGCCGCGTCGACGGTCATACCGGCAAATTCGCTCCGTGCTCGTTTAACGCTGATGGTGGGGGTCGTGTGGGAAAAACTGGAAGACGGCGACCGGTCCGTGCCGACTCCAGAACGGCAACCGTTAACTGGCCGGTCTCGTGACTGCCACCATGACGCTATCCGACGACGAGATCGAGGCGTTCGCCGACCGGCTCTACACGGCGTACGCCGAGAAGGAGCCCGTCGCCCCGCTCTCAGACGACGCGGAGATCTCGACCGCCGAGGCCTATGCGATCCAGGCTGCCGTCTTCGACCGGCTCTGCCCCAACCGCGACGACGTGGTCGGGCATAAGCTCGGGCTCGTGAGCGAGGCCAAGCAGGAGCAGCTCGGTATCCCCGAACCCATCTTCTGCCAGGTCGCCCCGGAGACCGTCCTCGAGGAGCCGACCGTCGCCACTGACGAGCTGATCGCTCCCCGGATCGAGGCCGAGATCGGCTTGCTCCTGGAGGCGGACGTCCCCACCGACGCGACGGCGACGGACGTGCTCGCCGCGACGGGTGCGGTCGTCCCCGTCGTCGAGATATTGGAGAGCCGCTATCAGGACTGGGGGATCCCCTCCGCCCAGGACGTCATCGCCGACCTCACCTCGGCGGGGAAGGTCATCGTCGGCGAGCGGCTCCGGGACGTCACCGACGTCGACCTCCCCATGGAGGGCGTCGCCGTCTCCGTCAACGGCGAGATCGAGGCGACCGGCCTCGGCGCGGACATCATGGGCCACCCGGCCCGGCCGGTGGCCTGGCTCGCGGGCCGGCTCGACGACTTCGACGACGGCCTCCGCGCCGGCGAACTGGTTATGACCGGTGGCATCACGGCTGCCATCGACATGGAGCCCGGCGACGTCTACACGGTCCGGTTCGGCGAGATCGGCACGATCGACGTCCGGGCCGAGTGAGGGTGGCGGCGGTTCGCGACGGGCCGTAGCGTACTGAGCGAAGGTTCTTCGCCGCCCCCGACGTAGAGACGGGGCATGTACGAGCGAATCCTGGTCCCGACCGACGGCAGCGAGAGCGCCACTGACGCGATGGCCGAGGCGGTCAGAATCGCCGAGGACGTCGGCGCCGAGGTCCACGTCCTGCACGTCATCGACGATTGGCACTATGACACCTCCATCGAGAGCGCCGTCGCGCCACTACGCGAGGAGGGCGAGGCGTTCGTCGACGACCTGGCCGAGGTCGCCGCGGAGGCCGGGGTGCCCGTCACCACCGCCGTCGAGCTCGGCCGCCCCGCCCACCACGTCCTCGAGTACGCCGACGCCCACGCCGTCGACCTGATCGTCATGGGCACACGTGGTCGCGGCGGCCTGCCTCGTCGGCTGCTGGGCAGCGTCACTGACTACGTCGTCACCCACGCCACGGTCCCGGTCCACGTGGTGCCGGCGGCCGCGAACGAGTGAGTGTCGCTAGCCCCGCCCGAACCCGACCGGGGCCTACTCCTCGACGTGCGCCGTGATCGACCCGATCGAGGAGAACTCGGCGGAGATCGTATCGCCAGCGGCGATGTCCGTCGCCGGCACGAGCGACCCGGAGAGCACGATGTGGCCGGCCTGCACGTGCTCGTCTAAGTCCGACAGCGTGTTCGCGAGCCAGGCCACCGCCCGCGCCGGGTGGTCGAGCACCGCGGCGCCGACGCCCGAAGACGCGAGCTCGCCGTTCTTGTAGAGCTTGAGCCCCTCCAGCGAGAGGTCCCGGCCGTCGACCGCGCTCGTCGACTCGCCCGTGAGGTAGAGCGCCGAGGAGGCGTTGTCGGCGATGGTGTCCTCGATGCGGATGTCCCACTCTCGGACCCGGCTGTCGATCACCTCGAGGACCGGCACGACGGCACTCGTTGCTTCCAGGACGTCCAGGTAGGAGACCGGCGGGTCGAGGGGCTCGCCCAGCAGGAAGCCGATCTCGGGCTCGATCCGCGGGGCGATCAGCTCCCCGCCGGGAATCGCTCGCCCCTCGACGACCATGGTATCGAGGAGCCGGCCGAAGTCGGGTTGGTCGACCCCGAGCTGGTCCTGGATGCCCTGGCTCGTCAGGCCGACCTTGTGGCCCACGACCGTCGCGCCATCGGCCAACCGCCGCTGGATCAGCCGCGACTGTACATCGTACGCGTCCTCGGTCGTCAGGTCGTGCTCGGCCGTGAGCCGGTCGATCGGCTCGGCCGACTGGAGCGCGTCGTAGAGGGCGTCCGCGAGGTCCGCTCGGGTCGACTCGGAGACGGTCATGGGCGAATCGGGCGCCCCGGCCCCAATATAGATTTGTATTCCCGTGAGGTCGGCGGGTCCCGCCCGCCGGAGCGTTCAACACCCGGGGCGCAGTAGCCATGGACGTGTACGCCGTCGTCGGCTGTGGGGACTGCTCGGCGCTCTGGATCGTCGAGGGCGAACCGGAGACCACGGGCTGTCCCCGCTGTGGGACGCGCCACCGCTTCGCGTCGCTCCGCCGGCTCGCCGAGACCGAGAGGGAGGCGGCCGCCCGACAGGCGCGGGCGGCCATCCTCGCCGAGCGGAGCGGGGGCGAGGCGGCCCTGGAGTCGCTGCCGACCTCGGCCGATCTTCCCGACAACCTCCCCCCGGCCGTCTCCGACGAGGAGTACCTAGCTGGCGCGGGCATCGACCCCGAGGCGGTCGCCGCCGCGGGAGAGAGAGCCGAGGGCGGCAGCGGATCGGGCAGCCGGTCTCGGGTCGGCGTCATCCGCCAAGCGCTCCGGGACCTCGAGGCCCCGACGGCGGCGGCAGTTGCCGAGTACGCCGACGAACGGGGTGTTCCCGAGTCCGCGGCGATGTCGGTGTTGGACCGCCTCGTGGACGCGGGCGAGGTGACCCGGGCTGGCGAGGGCTATCGACTGCTCTAGGACGACCGGAGGTCCAGCTACCGGCCCAGCTGCTCGTGCGCCGAGGAGAGGTGTCGGGAGGCGAGCGCGGCGAGCAGTGATAGCTCGCCCGCGACCGCGCCCGCCGCCACGTACTCGGCGAGCGCGTCGGCGTTCGAGCCGGGCGGGTCGCCCCCGCCGCGGAGCCCGAGGATGGAGAGCGCTTCGGACTGGCCGGGCAACGTTGTCCCCCCGCCGACGGTCCCGAGCTCGAGGCTGGCGAGCGTCACGCTCACGTAGAGGCCGTCGTCGCGGGCCTCGGCGGTCGTGATCGCGTTGGCACCCTCGACCACCTGGGCGGCGTCCTGGCCCGTGGCCAGGAAGGTCGCCGCGACGACGTTCGCGACGTGAGCGTTGAAGCCCAAGCTGCCCGCCTTCGCGCTCCCGACGTGGGCTTTTCGAGTGGTGACCTCGGCGATGGCCTCCGGCGTCGTGTGGAGCCGTTCCTCGACCACCGCGGTCGGGATCAGCGCGTCGGCGGCCACCGTCCGGCCCCGCCCCTCGATGGCGTTGATTGCGGCGGGCTTCTTATCGGCACAGAGGTTCCCCGAGAGCGCGACCAGGTCGGCGTCGGTCTCGGCCTCGATCACCTCGCAGGCCGCCTCGGTCGCGATGGTGGCCATGTTCATCCCCATCGCGTCCTTGGTGTCGTAGGCGAAGCGCGGGAAGACCGAGTCGCCGACGACGTAGGGCCGGACGTCCACGAGTTCGCCGTGGCTCGTCGTGGCCTCGGCGGCCTCGGCCAGTCGGTCCCGGTGCTCGCGGATCCAGTCGGCAACCGTGGCGGACTCGGCCACGCCGGCCGTCCGGAAGACGGGAGCCCGGGTCATGCCGGCCTCGAGGACCCTGGCGGTGGCCCCATCCGACGCCCGGAGGACGGCACACCCGCGGTTGACGCTGGCGACGAGGGCGCCCTCTGTGGTCGCGAGCGGCAAATAGCGTTCGCCCGACGCCGCGTCACCCTCGACGGGCAGTGGCCCGGCGACGCCGAGCGGGACCCCGACCGCCCCAATCATGTTCTCGACGTTGGCCCCAGCGTCCGCCGCGTCGAAGCCGTAGTCGCCGACGGAATCGAGTGGCACTTCGGTTTCCTCCGCAAGCCACCGCCGTCGGGCTGCGGTGGCCGTCTCGGCGTCCGCGAGGTCCTCGAGCTCGTGGAGGCGGAGCTCGCCGGCGTCGAGGCGTCCGATCAGGTCCTCGACGTCGCGTGCGTCGGTCATGCCGGAACCCCGGGGGCGACGTGCCCTAACCGTTGCCCTTCCCGACGCTCAGACCCGGGTGACGCCCTTGACCTCGAAGCGGGTGCCCCCACCGTGCCCCGCCGTGGCCGAGACGGACCAGCCGTGCGCCTCGGCGATCTCGGCGACGATGGCCAGGCCGAGGCCGGTTCCGCCGTCGGCGGTCGAATAGCCGGCGTCGAACACCGACTCGCGGTCCTCCTCGGGTATCCCCGGTCCGTCGTCCTCGACGTAGAAGCCGTCCGCCGTGGCGCCGACACGGACCGAGCCGTCGTCTGGCCCGTGCTCGACGGCGTTCCGGATCAGGTTCTCGAAGAGCCGTTGGAGCCGGTCACGGTCGGCCTCGATTCGGAGGTCCCCATCGACCTCGATCGTCGCCGGCCCGGTCTCGACGCTGGCCCACGCGTGCCTCGCGACCTCCATCGCGTCCGTCGGCTCGGGGTCGCTGACGACGTGACCCTGCCGGGCGAGTTCGAGCACCTCGTCGATGATGTCGCGCATCCGGGTGGTCGCGTCCTCGATGGTCGACCGGTGGGGCTCTTGGACCTCCGCGAGCTCGACGTGGCCGGAGATAACGTTTAGCGGGTTCCGGAGGTCGTGCGAGACGATCTCGGCGAACTCGTCGAGCCGCTCGTTCCGACGCTCCAGCTCCCGCTCGCGATCGATCCGGTCGAGGGCCGCCTCGACGTTCGAGGCGAGGACTCGGGCGAGTTGGACGTCCGAGTCGTCGAAGCCGGCGGGTTCGGCCTCACCGATCGAGAGCACGCCGTGGTCGCCGAGCGGCAGGCAGAGGAGCGTGTCCGTGGTGTCCTCGACGTCCAGGTCCTCGAGGTCCTCCCACTCGAAGCGCATCACTTCCTGGCGCTCGAACACGGTGCCGACTGCGCCCTCGCCGACCCGGAAGCTGGGTCGGGCCGGCAGTAACTCGTCGATCAGTGCCGACGTGGCCACCGGTTCGAGGCGATCGGTGTCCTCCGACCGGAGCCTGACGACGGCCAGCGGGTGCCCGAGGACGTCCGCGGTCGTGTCGACCGTCCGCTGGGCGATCTCCTCTGCGGTCTCGGCGCCCATGAAGGCCCGAGTCGCCGTGTGGAGGTGCTCTAAGGCCGAGACGCGATCGACCCGCTCGAGCGCGACGGCGGCGTCTCGGGCCAGGATCTCGACTAAGTCCGGCGTCCACGGGTCCATGTCCGCCGATCTCATCGCGCCCACGGTCAGCAGTCCGCGGTCGCCGATCGGGACGGCCAGGATCGCCTCGAACTCGGTGTCGGGGTGTGCGGGGTCCGCCACCGCTGCATAGTCGTCGAAGTAGACCGGCTCGCCCCCGAGGAAGGCCTCCATCTCGGCCGTCCCGGACTCGATAGGAGGGAGGTCGGTGTATGCCCGACCCGGTCCCCCGTGAGCGTTCGCCGGGGACGTCCCGGCGACGGGCTGGAGGACGCCCCCTTCCGTGTCGTAGTACCAGACGATCGACGCCGGCTCGTCGAGCACTTCCGTGGCGATGTCGACGATGCGGTCGGCGAGCGAGGCGGGCGATTCGGCCACCATCAACTCCCGGCTAGCCTCGTTGAGTCGCTCGAGCAGCCGCTCCCGCCTCGACCGCTCGAGGGCGGCCGTGGCGTCTCGCGCGAGGATTTCGATCAGATCTCGGTCGGCCGGGTCGATCTCGACGACGTCCGGCGAGGCGACGCTGAATACGCCGTGGTCGCCCAGGGGAAGCAGGAGCAACGTCCCGACGGGCGCGTCCGGGAACGCCCGCCCCTCGACGGTGCCGTAGTCCTCGAAGTGTCGGGACTCACCCTTCCTGAAGACGTCCATCTCCACGGAGTCTGAGCCCATCACCCGACCCCGGTACTCCCTCGCCGGCCCGTCCCCCGCGACCGAGACGAGGGCGTCGCGGTCTGGCTCGTAGAACCAGACCCCGGTGTAGGGGTGGTCGAGCACCTCGTCAGCGATCTCCACGATCATCTCCGCGACCGCCGGCTCGCTCGTCGCGCCGAGGAGGCGGCGGTTCGCCTCGTTGAGCCGCTCGAGGAGGCGCTCGTGCTTGACCCGTTCCGTGACGTCCACGGCCACGCCCAGGACGCGCTCGACGCCGTCCTCGCCCCGCGGTCGGTACCACGTCTCGAAGACCACGTCATCGAACTCGTGGACCACGTTGACGTCCTCGCCGTCGAGGGCCCGCTCGACGCTGTCCAGGACGTGGGGGTCGTCGGCATAGAGGTCGAAGACCGACTGGCCGACGACCTCGTCGGTCTCCAAGCCCAGCGCGGCGAGCCCCCGGCCCTCCGAGCGGGTGAAGACGCCGGACTCGTCGAGGGCGAACAACACAATGGGGACGTTCTGGGCGACCGTCTCTAGGAGGGGGACGTCCGCCTCCTCCTCGTCGACCGACCGGTCTCGTCCCCCGGGCGGAAGCATCCTGGGCCAGTATAGCGTCGCCGGCGTTAAACGTTCGCCCATTGTCCCGGGCGGAATCAGGCGGTTCCCGGGGTCTGGTCGTCGGGAATGGCGTCCCTACACCAGGAGGGGTTCTCCGGTCATCGCCGCGGGCTGCTCGATGTCGAGCAGGGCGAGCAGCGTGGGCGCCACGTCGGCGAGACCCCCGCCCTCACGGACATGGAACCCCCCGTCGGTGCCGTCCGGCGCGAGGTAGACGAACGGGACCGGGTTGAACGTGTGGGCGGTGTGGGGGTCCTCCGGCGTCCCCATGTCGTCTGCGTTGCCATGGTCCGCGAGGACGATGACGTGGGCGCCGTGGGCCTGGAGCGCCGCCAGCAGCCGGGCGAGCTGGGCGTCGACGGCCTCCACGGCCGTGACAGCGGCCTCGAAGTCGCCGGTGTGCCCGACCATGTCCGGGTTGGCGTAGTTCAACACGAGGACGTCCGGGTCGTCGGCCTCGATGATATCGATCGCCCGGTCGGTGACCCCGGGGGCGCTCATCTCGGGCTGCTCGTCGTACGTCGCCACGGCCGGACTCGGCACGATCTCCCGACGCTCGCCCGGGAACTCGCCCTCTCGGCCACCGTTTAAGAAGTAGGTGACGTGGGCGTACTTCTCGGTCTCGGCGATACGGAGCTGGCGCAGGCCGTCTGCCGCGAGCACGGCGCCCAGCGTGTCCTCGGGCACCTGGGCCGGGAAGGCCACCGGCAGCTCGAACGTCTCGTCGTAGGCGGTCATCGTGACTATCCGGACGTCGGGTGGGGTCGTCGGGTCGGGCCACACGGGGTCGATGTCGCCGAGCATCCGGACGAGTTGTCGCATCCGGTCGGCCCGGAAGTTCGTGGTGACCACGGCGTCGCCGTCCTCGAGTGCCGGACCGTCCTCGACCAGCGTCGGCTCGACGAACTCGTCCGTCTCGCCCCGGTCGTAGGCGGCCTCCACCGCCGCGACCGCCGATGGAGCGGTGTGGTCGGCCTCGCGGTGCACGATAGCGTCGTAGACTCGCCGGGTCCGGTCCCAGTGCTCGTCGCGATCCATCGCGAAGTAGCGGCCCGATACCGTGGCGACGTCGCCCGTCCCCTGCGCCGCGACGACGGCCTCCAGGTCGGCAAGGTACTCGGCCGCGACCACCGGCGGCGTGTCTCGGCCGTCAGTGACGGCGTGGGTGACGGCCGGGACGCCCTGGTCGGCGGCCAGCTCGATGAGGGCGTGGAGGTGGGACTGGTCCGCGTGGACCCCGGCGTCGCTGACGAGGCCGGCGAGGTGGAGCCGACCGCCGTGCTCGTCCGCGTACTCGAGCGCCGAGCGGAGGGCCTGGTTCTCGACGAACGAGCCGTCGGCGATGGCGGCGTTGATGCGGGTGTGGGCCTGCTCGACGATTCGCCCGGCGCCGATCGTGAGGTGACCGACCTCGCTGTTGCCCATGCCACCCTCGGGGAGGCCGACGCTCCGGCCCCAGGCGGTCAGCGTGCCGAACGCGCCGGCCTGCCGGAGCCGGTCGAAGGTCGGGGTCTCGGCCGCCCGGATCGCGTCCAGGTGGTCGTGGTCCGCCAGCCCCCACCCGTCCAGCACGATCAGCGCCGCGTCCATGCGACGACTGGGCGGGGCGGACACAAACGCGCTTCGTTCGTCGGGCCGATGCGGTAGGGCTTTCACCGCGTCGCCGGCAGTGCCCCGCGTGAAGCTCGCTCGCCTGCTGACGACCGACGGACCGGTCTCTGGCCGCTACGAGGACGGCGTCGTCCACGCCGAGGATGGACCGTACGAGGTCGGCGTCGACGGCCGACTGCTCCCCCCGACCGAGCCGACGGCAGTGTACTGTATCGGCCGGAACTACGCCGCGACGATCGACCAGATGGGCTACGATCGCCCCGAGGAGCCCAACTTCTTCATCAAGCCGCCGACGGCGCTCCTCCCCCACGACCGGCCGATCCGGTACCCCGGGTTCACCGACGAACTCACGTACGCCGGCGAGCTCGCCGCGGTCATCGACGATCGCTGCCGGAACCTGGCGCCTGCGGAGGTCCCCGAGGTCGTCCGCGGCTACACGGTCATGAACGACCTCGACGCGCTCGACCAGCCGGCGTTGACGGCCCGGAAGGCCTTCGATGGCGCGGCGCCACTCGGCCCGTTGATCGAGACCGACGTCGACCCGACGGCCATCGACATGTACACCGATGTCGCGGGCGAGCGCCGCCAAGAGGCGAACACGGGCTCGATGCTCTTCGACGTCTACGAGCTCGTTTCGTTCCTCTCGGATCGGTTCACGCTCCGCCCGGGGGACGTCGTCGCCTTCGGCAGTCCGGCGAACCCCGGACTCATCGAACCGGGCGACGAGGTCGCGATCACGTACGAGGGGATCGGGACGCTCCGGAACCCGGTCGTGGCCGGGGAGCAGGCGTAGCCGACAGCGCAGGCCGACTCCGCCGCGGCAGCTTTTTGCCACGTCGCGATGACCGCCAGACAGTGACGCTCGACCCGGTCCACTTCGACGGGATCGTCCGGATGGCCGAGCGCATCCGCCCGGGGGTCGACCAGGGGGAGGGCGTCGAGTTCGCGGAGACGGTCTGGGGCTCCTTCCTCGACCCGCTCTGGCACGACGACGTCCGGGTCATCGAGCCACTCGGCGAGCTTCGGCGCCGCCGGATCGACGTCGAGGACGCGGCCCTGCAGTCCGACCCGTTCCCGACCCGCCACGGCCTGGACTCGGGGACCATCAACCCGACCACGTTCAAGAACGGCGTCGTCATCGACGTCGCCCAGGCGGCCATGAGCGCGATCCCCTCGGACCTCGAGCTCCACCGCGGCCGGACGCTCGTGATGTCCGTCCACTCAAACGACGTCGGCGCCAGCTTCGACGAGGCCGACTGGCACCCGGACGACGAGGGCTACACCCGCCACCGGGTCATCCAGGTGCCCCGCGTCGACCGGTTCGAGCAGCAGGTCGTCCACGTCCTCGCGCTCTATCTCGCCGAGAGCGAGCACGCGCTTTCGAACGCCGACTTGGTCGAGGACCTCCTCGTCCTCGACGGCCCGCTCTACCCGAAGGGCCTACTGGAGTGGCAAGGCCGCGAATCGGGGCTCGAGCAGCTCCTGACCGTCGAGGCGCGGCCCCGGGACGTGGTGGCGAATTACCTCCGACTCGTCGAGCGCTTCGTCGAGCGCGGCGTGCCCCTGTGTGGGTTCGTGAAGACGCCATCGGCGCGGACCATCACGCGGGCGATCAGATCCAGCCAAGGCAACGCGCCGTGGGTGAACGACACGGCCTTCTTCAAGGCTATCCTCGACCCGGGCCGGGACGGCGACCGACCGACCGACGTGCTCACCGCTACGAACTGGTTCGTCTCCCGGGGCGGCCCGGACTGGATCGTCTCTGCCGGCGGGGACGCCCTCGGTCTCGAGCGCAACCTGGACCCGGCCGACTACGAGGTCGCGTTCTGCGTCGTGTACGACCCGCGTGCGGACCACCTGTTCCGGGTCGAGGCGCCCCTGGCCGTCGCCCGCGACGCCGAGACCCGCGAGCGGCTGCTGATGCAGGTCCTCCAGGGCGTCGCGATCGAGGCCGGCCCGCCGCCGGCGGTCGCGAAGGCAGACGAGCTGGCCCGGATCAGCCGGGACGAGAAGGCGGCCCTGGGGCGGGCCCTCGAACGGGCCCTCGAGTCGGAGCGCGAGCGGGACTACGACACGTCGCGCTGGGGCGTCGCCGAGGGGTTCTGAGCGGGCCTCCGGGCGTCGATGGCCGAGGCATCCGCACGGCGAACCATGGGACGCCGCCCCATGTGTGAGGATGACAATCAATTATATTGTGAAAAGTCATTATAATTCACTAACGAGTATTATCATTATAGTTCATAACGTTTATCACCCGTCCCCGGCTCCGGCCGAGCACGGTGACCCACCATGGCAGTACCCGACGCGAGAACCCGCGCCGAACAGCCACCCAACCGACCCTATCGACCCGAGCCACCCACATGCCCATGATGCACCCGGAGGACGAGGCCAACACCGACGCGCCGCTCGTCCCCGAGCTCCCGACGCACCGCCCGACGACCACCACTAGCGACCGGCCGACCCGACCCCGCACCCCGGGCCGGAGCGAGCCGGACCCGCTGCAGCCCCACCTCTCCGCGATCCGTGGCCAGCGATCCCACTTCACGGGAGGTCGCCGATGAGCCTCGGCATCGACCCGGACACGACGACGCGGGACATCGACAACCCGGCTGGCCGCCGCTTCCGCGAGCTGCTCGAGGGAGAGCCCTTCGTGTTCGCCCCCGGCATCTTCCACGCGCTCGACGCGCGGCTCGCCGAGATGGCGGGTCACCAGGCCGTCTACATGAGCGGCTATTCGACCGTGCTCGGCCAGTTCGGCTTCCCCGACCTCGAGATGGTCACGATGACCGAGATGGTCGAGAACGGCAAGCGCATCGCGGAGGCCACCACCCTGCCAGTGATCGCCGACTGCGACACCGGCTACGGCGGGATCCACAACGTCCGCCGGGCGGTCCGCGAGTACGAGAAGGCCGGCGTGGCCGCGATCCACATCGAGGACCAGACGTCGCCGAAGCGGTGTGGCCACATCGCTGGCAAGCAGATCGTCTCCCGCGAGGAGGCCCGATCGCGCTTCGAGGCGGCCGTCGACGCCAAGCAGTCCGATGACACCGTGATCATCGCCCGGACCGACGCCTACGGCTCCTCGAACGGCGACTGGGAAGAGCACCTCGAACGGGGCCGCATCTACGCCGACGCCGGCGTCGACCTGGTCTGGCCGGAGATGCCCGACCCGAGCCGCGAGGACGCTATCGACTACGCGGAAACGATCCACGAGACCCACCCCGAGCTCGACCTGGCGTTCAACTACTCCTCGTCGTTCGCGTGGTCCGAAGAGGACGACCCGCTGACCTTCGCTGAACTCGGCGACCTCGGCTATCAGTACCTCTTCGTCACCCTCTTCGCGCTCCACTCGGGCGCCCACCACGTCTACGAGGACATGAAGACCCTCGCCCAGGAGGACGAGCAGGGCCAGTTCGACCTAGAGGAGCGGTACCTCGGCCACGAGACGGAGTCCCACCACGAGCTCTCCTTCGTCCCCCACTACCAGGACGTCGAGATGCAATTCGACCCCGAGGCCCGCGACCGTATCGAGGGCTCGGCGGGCTTCGCCGAGGGCGAGGAAGCGCCGCTGACGACCGGGGACGACGACTGACCGGCCCTGGGAATTCGCTTAAGCTCAACTTTTAATCACCGACCCTACGAAAGCAGACTCATGGCAGAACGCAGACACGACAGGCAGTTCGTCAGAACGTTCTTCACGACGCCGACGGCCGTCGAGGGGGAAGATGACTCCGCGAAGATGCTCCGCGGGGCGATCGGCCTCCGGGGCATGCAAGCGCCCGACGTCTGGGTGCCCGACAACGAGGACGCGACCGCGCCGTCCATGCGCGACGAGGGTGCCGGGAACATCGTCGAGGTCGTGGCCGAGGACGGCGCAGACTTCCCCGGCGAGATCCACCCCCGCGTGGTCTGGCACCGGGACAGCCCGGGGGCAAGATACCGAGGATTTCGACACATGCGCCAGATCGCGGACCCCGAGGGCGGGGCGGTCGACCACATCGACGGGTTCGTCATCCCCGAAGTCGGCGACATCGACGACTGGAAGAAGGCCGACGAGTTCATCACCATCGTCGAGCACGAGCACGGCCTCGAGGAGGGCAGCCTCGCGATGTCCGTGATCGTCGAGAGCGGCGCGGCCGAGCTCGCCATGGAGACCCTCCGCGAGGAGATGGGCAAGCCCTCGAACAACTTAGAGCGGCTGTTCATGCTCGTGGACGGCGAGGTCGACTACACCAAGGACATGCGCGCGATGACGCCCACCGGCTCGCTCCCGCCGTGGCCGGAGCTCCGGCACAACACCTCGCGGGCCGCGAGCGCCGCGGGCTGCATCGCCGTGGACGGTCCCTACGACGACATCCGCGATGTCGAGGGCTACCGCGAGCGCATGACCGACAACCAAGCCAAGGGCATGCTCGGTATCTGGTCGCTGACGCCGGGACAGGTCGTCGAGGCGAACCAGGGCCCGCTCCCGCCCCAGGAGGGGTACTGGCTCCTGGAGGCCGGCGGCCGAGAGGTCGAGCTCGAGGAAGACGACGGCGTGCAGGTGTACGACGGCGACCGGATCGAGATAGAGGAGAATGGCGGCGGCTACACGCTCAGCGTCGGCGGCGACGAGATCGAGGTGGACGACCATGACGGACTCGCCGAGGAGCTGCTCGACCTCGCCTCCTACGTCCCGAGCATGGACGACATCGTCGACTCGATGGAGGAGTTCGAAGCCGCGAAGGAGGCCGGCCGCGGCGCCATCGCCATCACCCAGGCGGCGACGCTCCGGGTCGACGGCGTCGAGGTCGAGGTGAGCAACGACCGGATGTGGGACGAGGCGACCTACCAGGCGGCCATGACGCCGATCAGCCTCTTCCAGGACGTCTACGAGCACCGCCCGGACCAACACGAGGACCTCGCCGAGCTCTACGGCGAGGACGTCCTCGAGCGCGCCGCCGGCGTCGGCACCTGAGGCGCACCGGCCCCCGGGTTATCACAGCCGACGACGCCCAACGACAACCGTTATTGGCTGATGTGCGGATAGCCCGCCATGCGCCGCCTGACCTATCTCGAGGCCTTCCGGTCGACCGTCCGTCGGTACCCTGGGGAGGTGGCCATCGTCACGCCCGACGACCGGGCGGTGACCTACCGGGAGCTCGACGAGCGGACCGACGCCCTCGCCGCGGCCCTCGACGCGCGGCTTGGGGACGGCCGGTGCGCGGGGCTGGCGCAGAACCGCCTCGAAGCCATCGAGCTGATGCTCGCCTCGATCAAGCGGGGCCGCGCGAGCGTGCAGCTCCCGACGCGCGGGGCCGTCGGCGAACTGGTCTCGAACTGCGAGACGGCCGAGGCCCGCGGGCTCCTCTTCGATTCGGCGACGGCCGAGACGGCCGGTGCGCTCCTCGAGCGGATCGACGTGGACGCGGCCGTCGGCGTCGGCGACGCCGCCGCGGCGATCGAGGGTGCCGAGGGCTACGACGACCTGCTCGAGGACGCCGACCCCGCGGACGTGCCGGTGACCCCCGCGACCGACCCAGGCGAGTACGCGATCCACTTCACCAGCGGGACGACGGGCGAGCCAAAGGCCGTCCTCTCGGACCTCGCCCAGACCTGGGTGGCTGCCAACCAGCCCGCCCTCGAGATGAGCCTCACGGCGAGCGACCGCGCCCTGGTCTGCACGCCTTGGTACCACGGCGTCACTTGCTTCACGTGGGTGCTGGCCCACATGCTCGTCGGGGCGACCCTCGTGCTCCAGCGCACCTTCGAGCCGCCGGAGAGCCTCCGGCTGATGGAGACGCACGAGATCACCGGCCTCCTCGCGGTCCCGACCCAGCTCGACGCGCTGCTCGAGGCCCAGGACGACGTCGGGGCGGACCTCTCGGCGCTCTCCTACATCCGGACGGGCGGCGCCGTCGTCCCGGATACGCTCATCAGCGACGTCCGGGAGCGGTTCACCGACGGCGTGTTCAACACCTACGGCCAGACGGAGGCCGTCATCAACCTCAGCTTCGCCTACCCCGAGGAGCAGGACGACCACCCCGGGACCATCGGCAACGGGACGTTCACCTGGGACGTCCGGGTGGTCGAAGCGGTGGATCCGGACGAGGACCCCGACCCCGCCGCCGTCGTTGACCCGGGCGACGCGGGCGAGATCCTCGCGCAGGGCCCGATGATGATCGACGGCTACGTCGGTCGCCCCGAGGCCTCCGAGGATGTCTTCGTCGAGGACGCGGCCGGGGAACGTTGGCTCCGCACGGGCGACGTCGCCTCGGTGGACGAGGACGGCTACCTCGTGGTCATCGACCGGGTGGACAACATGATCGTCTCCGGTGGCGAGAACGTCTACCCCGAGGAGGTCCAGCGCGCCCTGCGGGACCACCCTAGGGTCCGGGACGCCGGCGTCGTCGGGCTCCCGGACGAGCGGTGGGGCCAGATGGTGGCCGCGGCGGTCGTCGCCGAGGCGGGGGTCACCGAGGAGGACCTAGACCAGCACTGCCGAGACCACGACACGCTGCCGGACTTCAAGCGCCCGCGACGGTACGCGTTCGTCGACCAGCTCCCTCGAACGGCGACGGGCACGCTCGTTCGTGACGAGGTCGAGGCCCAGTTCGAGTAACCGTCCCGCGAGGGTCTTCAGTCCTTACCGCCGGTCTTCCTTGTACGGCACCGGGGCGACCGTGGCGCTGATCTCCGTCGGCTCGTGGTCGGCCACCTTCGGGTTCGTGTTGTCCGCGGGCTCGCCCCAGCGGATCGAGACCTCGGTGCCGGGCTCGGCGTACTCGACATCGAGGACCGCGAGCGAGAGCAGCGAGCGCTCCTGATAGATGTAGCTCTTGTCGGTGGAGACACCCACGTGCTCGCCGTCGACGAGCACCTCGTCGTAGGGGCAGGCACCCGAGCGCGGGTGGGGGAGCTGCATGTACTTCTTCGTCGGGCCGTCCCGGAAGAGCGACCCGTGGACGTCGACGACCTCGTCGCCGTCCCACACCAGCGTGACCTTCTTGCGGTCGGGGTCGTCGATCTCGGCCTCGAGGGCCTCGCGGCCGACGAAGTCGTGGTCGAAGTTGATGACGCGGTCGTAGCCGAGCTCTACCGGGGTGACGTAGTAGTCCTCGATCTGGTCGGCGTCGAAGCTCCCGCCGATCGAGAGCATGCCGCGCCGGGCGGGCAGCCACTCCCGAAACGCCCGCGTGGACTCGCCGCTGTAGACCGCGGGGAGGGGCAGCGGGAGCCACCCGAGGAGCACGTTCGCCGTCTGGTAGGAGAGCGAGCCGAGCCGCTCGATGCCGAACGCCTCGCCGGCCTCGAGGACGGCCTGCTTGACTGCCTCGCCCTCGTCGTAGGGCCCCCAGAACTCGTAGCCGGCCTCGCCGGCCATGCCGTGGCGGAGGAGGTTGACCTCCATGCCGTCCACCGTCACCGGCTCGAAGTTGAAGAAGCCGAGCTCCGGGAGCTCCTCGTCGACGACGGCGGCCATGACGTCGACTGCGTCCGGCCCCTGGACCTGGAACCGGTAGTTGTTCGGGTCGGCCTTCATCGAGACCGGCCGCGGCTGGAAGTCCACGGAGACGTCGTAGTCGCCGGTGTCGGCGTGGAACTCCAACCAGTTGTGCGACGGTGCCGCCCCAACCGAGAGGAACTCGTCGTCGTCGAGATGGAAGAGGATGGCGTCGCCGATGAAGTAGCCGTCCGGGTTGGCGAGGACCATCTGCTTGGCCTTGCCCACGTCGAAGCCTTCGAAGCTGTTGACACAGAGGTCGCGGTAGAGGTCGAGTGCTTCGGGCCCCTCGACGTGGAGGTCGGTCATGTGGTAGGACTGGTCCGCGAAGGCCACGGACTCGTCCCAGGCTTTCTGCTCGTCGATCCAGTTCGTGTACTCGTCCGGCAGGTCGGTGAAGCGAGCGACCCCGAGGTCGCGGAGGAGCTCGACCGGGTTCCCCGCCGACTGGATGGCGTCCGCAAGGCTGTGGGAAGACATCGGTAGTCACCGATTGAGGGGTCTGCGTCGCACAAAGGTCTTCTCACTTCCGGCCGCCGGGATCCCCGAAGACGGGCCGCCTCGGCCTCAGTACGGCACGTTCACGCTGCCACCGTGCTGGCCGGCCCACTGGCGGTCGATCAGGTCAGCCTCCTGCCACCGGACGGGTTCCCACTCGGGGTCGAACACGAGGTAGCCGGCGCCGTTGAACTCGATGGTGTGGTCCGAGACCGGATCCCGGGCGTAGCAGAAGGTCCCCCGCGAGATGGCGTGCTTGCCGAAGCCGTCGACAGGGATCTCCATCTCGCGCATGGCCGCCGCCGCGTCGAAGATGTCCTCGTCGCTGCCGACCTTGTAGGCGACGTGGTTGAACTTCGGCGGCGGCGACGGCGCGTCGTCATGGATCACCGCCGCCTCGATCTTCACGCCGTTCGCGCTCACGAACGTCCCCCAGCGGGAGCCGTCGGCCTCGTCCCAGGACTCCTGGACCCGGAACCCCAGGTGGTCACACATCCACCGGGCCAGCTCCTGGGCCTCCCCGTCCCAGATCTGGACGTGGTCGATGCGGCGGGGAGCGACGGGGTTCGTCTTGCACTCGGCGTATGGCTTGTTCTTCAGCTTCGAACGCTTCTCGGCGGGTGCGTCCGGCTTCTCCATGTGGTAGAAGAGCTCGAACCGGTGGCCGGATGGCGTCTCGAAGCGGATCGCCTCGCCCTGGCCCGCCTCCTCGCCGGCGTCGATCCAGCGGACGTCGATGCCCTCGCCCTCGAGGGACTCGGCGAAGCCCTCGACGCTCTCCGCGTCGGCGGTCTGCCAGCCGATGTGGTCGACGCCGGCCTCCTCGGCCTCGGCGAGCGAGACCGAGTGGTGGGCGAACTCGTCCGGGGCCCGCATGTAGACGGTGCCGTCCTCTCGCTCGACCTCCTCGAACCCGACCGCGTCCTGGAAGAAGTAGAGCGACTCGTCGAGGTCAGGGGTGGTCAGTGCGACGTGACTGAGCGAGTGGACCTGCGGTGGCATACCAATGGCGACCCCGTCGAGGCGTAAAACTCATTCCTTCGTTCCCGCTGGGCGCCCACGATCCAGCGGGCCCACCCCCCGGGTTCACTCCTCGGAGTCGGCCACCGCCGGCGCCTCGGGAAGCGCCCCCGAGTCGCCGCCGGACTGGACGACCAACACCCCGCCGATCACGAGGGCCCCGCCGGCGACCACGGACACCGTGACCGGTTCGCCGAGGAGTGCCGCCCCGAGCGTGACCGTCACGACCGGCTCGGCCGTGCTGACGACGCCAACCCGGCCCGCCTCGAGCCGCGACACGCCCTCGTAGAACAGGAGGTGCGGGACGACCGTGGAGACGATGGCGAGCCCCAGGACGACGCCCCACTCGTCAGCGGCCGTCGGGAGTGCAAGCCCGCCGTCGAGGGCTCCGTAACCGGCCATGCTGACCGTCGTGCCCACGAGGATGCCGATCATGAGCGTCCGCGGCGGCATCGATGGCGACAGCGACCGACTCCCGGTCGTGTACACCGCGTAGCAGACGGCGGCGCCGATGGCGAGTGCCACGCCGAGCGGTTGGACCTCGACGGTGCCACCGCTCACCACGAGGACCACCCCGACCGTGGCGAGGCCGAGTGCGAGCAGCTTCCGCCGCGTGACTGCCTCGCCGAGGACGGCCGCCGAGAGCGCGACCACGAACGTCGGGTAGGTGTAGAGGACGATCGTGGCGATACCCGCCGTGAGATAGCGCAGGGAGACGAAAAAGCAGAGCGTCATCCCGGTGTAGACCACGCCGAGGGCGAGGGTCCCGGCCCAGGCGCGCCGCGAGCCGGGAAGCGCCCAGCCACGAGCCACTCCGAGGGTCATCACCACGAGCGTGGCGAGCGCGAACCGGACCGGGAGCAGCGTCGACAGCCGAAGGTCGATCGCGACCGCGATCTCGCCGAAGATGCCGATGGTGCCGAACCCGGCGGCCGCGCCGAGCACGAGCAGCGCACCGGTCGTCGACTCGCGCACACCGAGCGTCCCGGCCCGACGTCCCTACCGGTTTCGACTCCGGCTACGACCCGTCGCGGGGTTCGGTCCGATCACCGACCGGCGTCGATCCGGTCCAATCGAGCACCGAGCGTCTTCCGCGCCGCTTCTACCTCGCCCCCGACCCGAACGATCTGGTAGCCGTCCTCGAGGGCCTCGGTCGCGGCGTCTGGATCGTGGCAGATCCGACCGATCGGGACCTCGGCGTCGAGGGCGGCTGCTCGGATCTCCTCGATCGTCTCGAGCACCTCGGGATGGGTCTTCTCTCCCGGGTGGCCCAGCTGGACCGAGAGGTCGCCCGGTCCGACGAACACAAAGCCGAGCTCGGGCACCGAGAGGATCTCGTCGAACTGATCCACGGCGCCCGGCTTCTCGATCATCACGCCGAGACAGACCGAGGCGTCCTCGGTCGCCATGTAGTCCGACGTGGTCCCCCAGGTGCTCGAGCGGCCACTGGCGCTCCCGCGCTGCCCCGGCTCGCCCTCGTAGACGAAGCGCGTCGCTTCTACCGCCGCCCGGACGGGCTCGACGTCGTCCACACGGGGGATCAGGAGGTTCCGGACGCCCGCGTCGAGGACCTTTCGCACCAGCGCTGGGTCACCCGTCGGGAGCCGGACGAGGAGCTCGATCCCGCCGACGTCAGCGGCTCGGGTGAGGTCCTCGAAGACCGTGCTGTCCCACGGGCTCGGCCCGGTGTGTTCGAAGTCGAGCCAGACGAAGTCGAGACCGAGCTCGCCGTAGAGCTCGATGACGGTCGGGGAGAAGGTGGCGGCACGGGCCCCGAGGACCGCCCCGTCTCCCTCGATGGTCTCGCGGAACCGGTTGTGCTGGTCCATCGTTGTCGGAACGCCCGCCGCCGACCCACTAAGCGGTTCCGTCCCGGGGCGCGCCGTGGACTACTCGTCGCCCTCGTCGACGAGCTGGAACCGGCGGCCGTCGGGGTCCCGGAAGTTGCAGATCGTCCGTCCCGTCCGCTCGACGAAGTAGGGTTCGACGAGGTCGTCGACCCCCGCCTCCTGGAGCTGCTCGTACTCGGCTTCGACGTCGTCGACGCCGAAGGCGATGTGGTTGATGCCCGGGACCTCCTCGCCCTCGACGGTGTGAAGCTCGAAGAGCGGGCCGTCGCCATCGGCGGGCACGAGCTCGATGGAGAGCCCGTGGTGCTCCGTGCGCCGGTGCTCCTCGTAGCCGAGCTTCTTCATGAAGTCGGCCATCTCCTCGGCGTCGCTCGCCTCGATCTCGACGTGGTCGATCTCTCCGATCATGCCTAGAATCGGCACCGGTGCGCGCCTAAGCGTTTCGAAGCGGGACCCTGGCACTCAGGGGGTCGCCAGGTAGCGCTCGGGGACCGCTCCGCCCTCGACCAGGGTCCGGACGCTCTCGGCGAGCCGGTCGATGGTCGAGGCTCGGGACTCGTCCGTCATCCCGGCGACGTGGGGCGAGACGACGACGTTGTCGAACGCGAGGAGGTCGGCGTCGGCCCCGAGTGGTTCGGTCTCGAAGACGTCCAGGCCGGCGCCCGCGATCTCGTCGGCGCGGAGGGCGTCGACGAGGGCCGCCTGATCGACGATAGGTCCGCGGGCGGTATTCACCAAGATCGCGGTGTCCTGCATCCGGTCGAGGGCCGCCGCGTCGACCATCCCGCGGGTCTCGTCGGTGAGCGCCGCGTTGACCACGACGGCATCGCTCGCCTCGAGGAGTCGGTCGAACTGGGTCAGCTCGCCCCCGACGAGTTCCGGGTCGATGCTCGCCACGTAGGGATCGTGGACCAACAGGTCGACGTCGAACCCGGTGAGGAGCCGGCCGACGCGCCGGCCGACGTTGCCGAACCCCACGATGCCGACCGTCTTGCCCGAGAGCTGTGTGCCGAGCGTGGACTCGTCGCGCCACCGCCCCGACTCCAGGAGCCGCCGTGACTCGGTGAGGTTCCGCGCCGTAGCGAGGAGCAGGCCGAGCGTGTGCTCGGCGACCGAGAGCGCGTTGTGCCCCGGCGTGTACGTGACGGTCACGCCGTGGTCGGCCGCGGCCTCGAGGTCGACGTTGTCGATGCCCGTCCCGATCTTGCCGACGACCGAGAGGTCGGTCGCTTCGATGACCTCCCGCGTGACTTTGATCCGGGACGTCACGAGGGCCACGTCGGCGCCCGAGAGGGCCTCGAGGGTCGCCGCCGCGGACGCCCCGATCCCGACATCGAGGACCCAGTCATCGGGGAGGCGGCGTCGCAATCGCTCCGTCGGGGCGATGTCCTGGTCGACGGCGACGCGCGTCACGGCGGGTCAGTCCTCGAGGGTCGCCTCGATCGCGTCTCGCAGCCCCTGGGGCAGTGGGATTGCTTTGTCCTCGTCCATGGGGACGCAGACGTGCTGCTCGAAGCCGGTGAAGGCGACCTCGCCGTCCTCGCTTCGCCCGGTGAACTCGAGCCGGAGACTGCTATTGCCCATCTCGACCTCGACCTCGATGTCGATGCGGTCGCCCACCACGACCGGTGCCTTGAACTGGTAGCCGGACTCGACGACCGGGAGGTGCATGTCGTGGTGCGTCGGGTTCTCCCAGTAGGGCCAGCCGACGTCCACCATGAACTGCTCGCCGGCCTGGTGGCAAGCCTGGGCGATCCGCGGGAAGTAGACGCGCTGGGCTGGGTCGACGTGGTCCCACCGGCAGACCCACTCGAACTCGTACATGTGCTCCGTGCTTCCCGAGCGGGGTACAAATACGTCGTGGAACGCGTGTCGGGGATGGGTCGACAACGTCTACGAGTCCCGCGGGTTCACGATCCGGAACCGACCGAGGGCGGGCACGCATAGCTTCAAGCCATCAGCGAGCGTACATCAACAGTCGTACATCGACAGCGAGCCAATCATGACAACTTACGAATCGACGAGCGGGAGCATCGTGCACATCGAACTCGCCAGCGACGAGCCGGGCGAGACACGGGCCTTCTTCGAGGACGTCTTCGGCTGGTCCTTCGAGGAGATGCCGGAGATGGAGTACCTGAGCTTCAGTCCCCCGAACCCGCCCGGCGGCGGGATCATGCCGGGTGAGGCCGAGGGGCCGTTCACCCCACCGCCGACGCTGCTCTACGTGAACGTCGAGGACCTCGCGGAGACCGAGGAGGCCATCCAGGAGGCCGGCGGCGAGATCCTGGTCGGATCGATGGCCGTCCCGGAGATGGGTGTCTTCACGATCTTCCGGGAGCCCGGCGGCGTCGTTGAGGCCGCCTGGGAGGACACCTACGAGGGCGAGCCCCCGGAGGGTGGCTGGCCGCAGTTCACCGACGAGCCCGAGGCCGGGAGCATCACCCACGTCGAACTCTACTCGGAGGACCCCGAGGCGACCCGGGCGTTCCACGAGGCCGTCTTCAATTGGACGTTCGAGGCGATGGAAGAGAGCGACTACCTGCTGTTTGAGGGCCCGACGCCGCCGTTCGGCGGGATCATGGAGGCCACCGACGAGATGCCTGTCGGCACGCTCCTGTACCTGCTCGCCGAGGACGCCGAGGGGACCATCGAGGCCATCGACGACGCCGGCGGCAGCGTCTTGCGCGAACCCTTCCCCATCGAGGGGTGGGGCACCATGGCCCTCTTCGAGGCTCCCGGCGGCACCGCCCTTGCGGTCTGGGAGAGTACCACGGCCGAGGACGAGCCGCCCGAGCCAGAAGTCGCGGGCTGAAGCGAACCTCGTTACCCGTCCTCTGCCGCCGGGGCCTCCGTTACCTCGATCTCGACGGTGTCCGCATCGACGCCGATGCGGGCGAACTGGGTCCGGAGGTGCTCCGTCGCGGCCTCGACTGCCTCCGTCCGGTCGTCGAATCCCCGGGGCAATGGGCTCTCGAAGGCGACCCGCTTTTCCTGGCCGGCGACCCGCTGCCGGGCGCCGCCACTCTCGACCTCGTAGAACTCATCACAGATCCACACGTATGGCGCGTCCTCGTCGGGCGCACCGCGGAAGTGCGGTGGCTGGTCCCCCGGCTCATAGAGCGTCCCCGTGAGCGTCGTCCCCGCGGCTGCGCCCCGAACCAGCAGCATGACTCCCACTAGCCGGCGAGCGGCCTTAACCGCGCGGCCCGCGTCCAGTCGACGGCCGGTGGGGAAACGCCCTTACCCCACGGGAGCGATGGACCGCCAATGGCGGACTTGGGGGACTTCGACGACTTCGGTCAGGAGGCTGACACCGACGACTCGGCGCGCGAAGCTCCGGGGTCTGCGCCCACCGAGACTCCCCGGCCGGCGGACGCCGAGCCGGCGGCCGACGACTTCGAGGCTATCGAGGTCGAGACCCCTGGCGGCGACGTCGGCATCGGCGTCCTCTCCGCGGCTGAGGGCCTCTCTATCGGCGAGGACGACGACGACACCCGGCTCCGCGCCTACGTCACCGTCGGGAATCGCTCGGCGGTTCGCATCGGGACCTACCTGCTCGCCCCCTTCCCAGACGACGAGACGCTCTTCTGCCGCATCTCCTCGCTCTCCTACGCCCAGGAGTTCCACGCCGACGACGCCACCGAGATCCACGCACGCCGGGCGATGCGCTCGGCCGGCGTCGATGAGCGCGACTACAAGTTCCTCGCGTCGCTCGACCCGGTGGCCATCCTCTACCAGGACGGTGGCGAACTCACCCGGCGGATGACCGACCGGGTGCCGAAGCCAGAAACCGTCGTCCGCCGGGCCCGCGACGCCGACGAGATCAAGACGGGCCTGAAGATCCCGGCCGAGGGCGTGTTCGTTGGCCACCTCTCTGTCGGGGGCCAGAAGGTTCGAACCGCGGCCGAGCCGCCGACCATCGACTACCGGCTCAAGGACGACTACGGGACCGGGGATCCGCTGGTCTTCCGGCACACGCTCGTCGCCGGGGGGACCGGCTCCGGGAAGACCCACGCGGCGAAGAACGTCCTCCGGCAGTTCCTCGCCGAGGACCGGTCCTACCCGGTCGAGGCCGGCGCTTCCCGGGAGATCCGACCGGCGGTCGTCCAGTTCGATCCGCAGGACGAGTACGCCCAGATGCACGATGACAACCCGAAGGCCAGCGACGCTGACGCCCGGGCCTGGGACCGCCAGGGTATCGCCCACGGCGGCCACGAGGACACCGTCGTGTTCGTGCCGCGGGTGGGGGAGGCCACTTACGCCGCCTCCCACCACCGGGCGGAGCAGGTCGAGTTCACCCTGCCGTTCTCGATGGTCCGGGGCAACCCCTGGCTGGTCGCCGGCGGCGGCTTAAACGAGAACCAGTACCCGGCCCTCACCGACGTGCTGCTCCCGCGCTTCTTCTCCCAGCACGGGAACGACGGCACCTACGCAGACTTCCTCTCGTTCCTGGATGACCCGGCGCTGAAGGAGGAGCTCGACGGATCCGGCCGAGTACACGAGGCGACGTTCGAAGCCGTCACGCGCCGGGTCCGTGGTTTCGGCGACGTCTTCGACCAGGACGCCCGTCCCATCACCGAGCAGGTTCACGAGTTCGTCCGCCCGGGCGGCCTCTCGGTCGTGCCGACCTACCACATCAACAGCTCTCGGGCCACCCAGGCCGTCGTGCTTGCCCTGTCCTCTCTGCTGGTCGACCAGAAGCTCTCGAACGACCCGTTCTACCCGCGGATCAAGGAGACGCCGCTCGTCGTCGGGATGGACGAGGCCCACAACTTCCTCGCGGATGCCGACACCGTCCAGGCCCGAAAGGTGATTGGCAAGTTCACCGAGGCGGCCAAACAGGGCCGCAAAGAGCGCCTCGGCCTCTTCCTCATCACCCAGGACCCCCAGGACGTCGCCGACTCCGTGTTCAAGCAGATCAACACGACCGTCGTGTTGAACCTCGGCGACGACGACGCCATCTCCGCCGTGAACATCCCGTCTGACCTCGAGGGCAAGGTGCCCTACATGGAGACGGGCCAGATGGTGGTCTACTCCCCCGATAACTCCGAGCCAGTGGAGCTCGTCGGGTTACCGACGTGTGTGACCCGGCACGGCCGGGAGTGAGTCATCGCCCCCGGAAGGCTTACCCCCCGGCCACTCCCAGCGGCGTCCATGGCCGAACACGTCCTCGTCCCGCTCGACGGCTCCGCGCAGGCGTGGACGGCGCTGGAGCACGCCCTCACCGAGCACCCGGACGCACGGCTCACGCTGCTGACGGTCATCAACCCCGTCGAGGCCGGCTACTCCGCGGAGACGGCCTTCCCGAGCGCCGCGGAGGAGTGGTACCAGGCCGCGACGGCTGACGCCGAAGACCGCTTCGACGAGGCCGCCGAACTGGCCGCCGAGCACGGCGTCTCCGTCGAGACGGCTCTCGAAGTGGGACGGCCCTCCCGGGTCATCGTGGAGTACCTCGGGGAGAGCGACGCCGACCTCGTCGTGATGGGCAGCCACGGCCGCAAGGGCGTCTCGCGGATCCTCCTCGGCAGCGTCGCCGAGACGGTCGTCCGGCGCTCGCCCGTGCCCGTCACGGTGGTCCGGTGACGGCGGCCGAGCATCGCGGCGCCCTTGGACAGCTTTATTGCCGCGGGTCGGCAAGCGGGCGATAGCGATGCCGCCTGGTGGTCGATTTACAGGTCGGACGCACCATGCCTGACCGCCAGGTTCGAACCGTTCTCGCGCACCCACCCATCCACACCCATGTCTGAGCCAGAACAGCAACAGGTAGCGGTCCGGCTCCCCGACGGCTCCGAACTCGCCGTCGACGCCGGCTCCACGATCGAAGACGTCGCCTACGCCATCGGTCCCGGCCTCGGCCGCGACGCCGTGGCCGGTCGAATCGACGGCGAACTGGTCGCTCTCGAGGAATCCGTCCACGACGGCGCTGCGATCGAGATCGTCACCGACGGCTCCGACGAGTACCTCCGTGTGCTCCGTCACTCCGCCGCGCACGTCTTCGCCCAGGCGCTCCAGCGGCTCCACCCCGAGGCCAAGCTCGCGATCGGGCCGCCGACCGACGAGGGCTTCTACTACGACCTGACCGGCGTGGAGCTGGAGATGGAGGACTTAGACGAGATCGCGGCCGAGATGGCGGAGATCGTCGCGGCCGATCACCCGATCGAGCGGGTCGAGCTGCCCCGTGAGGAGGCCCTAGAGCGGTACGCGGACAACCCGTTCAAGGTGGACATCCTCGAGAACGAGGCCACTGGCGAGGACCCGGTGTCGTTCTACCGCCAGGACGGCTGGCAGGACCTCTGCAAGGGCCCACACGTCGCCTCCACTGGCGAGATCGGCGCCTTCGAGCTGCTCGAGATCTCCGCGGCCTACTGGCGTGGCGACGAAGACAACCAGATGCTGACGCGGGTGTACGGGACCGCGTTCGAGGACGAGGACGACCTCGAGGCGTACCTGGAGAACCGCCGGAAGGCCGAAGAGCGCGACCACCGGAAGATCGGCCGGGAGCTCGACCTCTTCTCCATTCCGGACATCACCGGCCCCGGTTTGCCGCTGTATCACCCCAACGGCAAACGGGTCCTGAACGAACTCTCCGACTACGTCGAGGCGCTCAACCTCGAGGGAGGCTACGAGCCCACGGAGACGCCCCACGTCTTCCGCACCGAGCTCTGGCGGGAGTCGGGCCACTACGACAACTACCGGGAGGACATGTTCCTGTTCGAGGTCGACGACGAGGAGTTCGGCCTAAAGCCGATGAACTGCCCCGGTCACGCCACCATCTACAACCAGGGCTCCTGGAGTTATCGAGATCTACCGGTTCGGTACTACGAGGATGGGAAGGTCTACCGGAAGGAGCAGCGGGGGGAGCTCTCCGGTCTCTCGCGGGTCTGGGCGTTCACCATCGACGACGGCCACCTCTTCGTGCAGCCCGACGAGATCGAGGCGGAGGTCCGGGCGATCATCGAGATGATCTTCGCGGTCCTGGACACGTTCGGGCTCGACTACGAGGTCGCCCTTGCCACCCGCCCGGAGAAGTCGGTGGGCTCCGACGAGATCTGGGAGCGCGCCGAGTCCCAGCTCGAGGCGGTGCTCGAGGACGTCGACCTCCCCTACTCGGTCGAGGACGGCGACGGGGCCTTCTACGGGCCGAAGGTGGACTTCGCCTTCGAGGACGCCCTCGGCCGCCACTGGGACGGGCCGACCGTCCAGCTCGACTTCAACATGCCCGAGCGGCTCGACCTGACCTACGTCGGCGAGGACAACGCCGAGCACCGGCCGGTGATGATCCACCGGGCGCTGTACGGGAGCTACGAGCGCTTCTTCATGGTGCTCATCGAGCACTTCAACGGGAAGTTCCCGCTCTGGCTCGCCCCCGAACAGGTCCGGGTGCTCCCGATCAGCGAGCGCCACTTCGACTACGCCGAGGCGGTGGCCGACGAACTCGCCAATGATGGCTTCCGCGTCGAGGTGGAGACCCGGGACTGGACCATCGGCCGGAAGATCGCGGAGGGGCACGAGGACCGGGTGCCCTACATGCTGATCGTGGGCGACGACGAGGTGGAGGCCGGCACCGTGTCGGTCCGGGATCGCAAGGAGCGCGAGGCGGGCGACGTCCCGCGTGGCGTGTTCAAACAGCACCTCCAGGGCGAGCGCGACGAGAAGCGGCTGGAGCCCGATTTCCTCGAGTAGCCCTCGGCGGAACGCGCGACTCGTGCGGAGCCACGACCGTGTGACTGTCTGGCGAATCTCGGTTCGATGACAACCGATTTACGGCCGAGGCAATCGAGCCCCAGGCAGTGAACCACGACCCGTTGCAGCCGTGTGACGACGCGTGTCGACGAGCGCATCTGCCGGCGGCCCGCCCGCTGGCCCCCTGAGATGATCGACGTCGGCGTCCCGGCCACCGGGATGGTGCTGCTCGTGCTGCTGGGCTTCACCATCGCGACGATCGTCAACACGTTCGCCATGGAGGCGGCGGTGCTGTTCACACCCGCCTTCCTGTTCGTCTTCCCGCTGGTGGTCCCGGGGTTCCCTGACCTTGCGATCAACGCGGCCATCGGCCTCGCGCTGTTCGTCGAGCTGTTCGGCTACTCCTCCTCGGTCGCGGCGTACTGGTACCGCCACCAGATCGACTTCAACGTCGCGGGGAAGATCCTGATCATCACGATCCCCACCGCAATGCTCGCCCGGACCGCCTCCTACTCCGTCTCGTCGGACGCGCTCATGGTCGGGTTCGGCGTGCTGCTGGTCGTCCTCGCCGTCGTCCTCTACGAGGCCCACGAGCACGGTCCCTCGCTGGTGGACACGGTCGCGGAGAAGCCGGAGCTGTCGCTGCTCGCCGTCCTCTCCGAGGAGTACGAGCCGCGGACGCGCGTGCTCTCTGATACACACGATGCCGAGGAGACGCCACCGAGTGCCGCCATGGGTGGCCCGGCCGAGTCGGTGGCCGAGCGCGCGACCGGCCCGGCCCTGATGGGCGACGGTGACGACGCCACGGCGTTCCATCTCGAGCGGCCGGACGTGGCCATCTCTGTCCTCGGCGGGACCCTCGCAGGGCTCGTCGGGATCGCCATCGGCGAGCTCACACAGACGATGCTGGCCCTGCGTCGACGTGTGCCCTTGCAGCTCTCGACTGGGACGAGCGCGCTCGTGCTCCATGCCACCATCGTCGCGGCCCTCGTGGCCAACGTCCTGCTGCTCCGCTACGCACCGTCGATCACGGGCCCCGGATTCACCGTGCCGTTCGACGTCGGGATCTTCGTCGCGATGGGCTGCCTCTTCGGCGGCCAGGCCGGCGCCTATCTGAACAACCGGCTCTCGGAGACCACGGTCATGGCGATGCTCATCGGCCTCTACTTCGTCGTCGGCGTGTTCGTGGTGGGTCGGACGCTGCTGCTCGGCGGCGTGGCGCACTGAGGACGGCCCCTCGGGGTCTCAGGAATCGGAATAACAGACCCGGCGGCGGATCACTCGCCGGCGGACTCGAAGACGGCGAACTGGTTGCCGAAGGGGTCGGCGAACATCGCCTCGGTGCCCCAGTCGTACGTCATCGGCTCGCGGGTGATCTCGACACCGGCCTCCTCGAGGGCGGCGACGCTGGCCTCGCAGTCCTGGGTCCGGAACGTGTACCAGGTCGGCGAACCGAGCCTCGATCCCAGCGTCTCGCGGGTCTCGTCGTCGTAGTACGGCTCGTCGTCGAGCATCAGTCCGAGCTGGAGGTCCTGGCCGGGCACGCCGACCGTGACCCACCGCCCGTGCTCGCCCTCCATCTCGAACTCGTCGTCCATGCGGAGCTCGAAGTCGAGTGTCGCCGTGTAGAACTCGATGGCCTCGTCGAGGTCGTCGACGACGATGGGGACGATATCGAGCGATTCGATGCCGATCTGGTGCTGTGCGGTGCTCATAAACGATCAGGATTCCTCACGCTCGCCGAGAGCTTAGCTCTGCTGAGCGGTGTGCTATCTCGCGGCCGTCGATGCTGGGACAGCTGCCGGAGGTCACCGAGTGCCGGCTACGACTTCGTCTGGCGCTCGTCGTCGGCCTCTGCCTCGAGCTCCGCGAGCTCCTCGTCGACGGCGTCCTGGTCCACCTCGACGGACGGGGGCGCGTTCCCGGCACTCCCCTCCGACTCCTCACCCATCTCCGTCTTGAGCGTCTCGAGCTCCGTGTCGACCTCCCGCTCCGAGGAAATCCGTTCGAGCTCCCGATCGATGGAGTCGCCCTCGTCGAGCACGTTGTCGAGCGCGCCGGACTCCTCGAGTTCCTCTAAGGCAGCCGCCCGGGACTCCATCTCATCGGTGCGGTCCCGCATGCGCTCGATGGAGCGGCTCACTTCGCCCATCTCGTCGCCGACCCCAGTGAGGGCCTCAGAGACGCGCGAGCTGGCCTCGGCAGCCTCGTAGCGGGCCTTCATCGTCTCTTTGCGCGTCCGGAACTGCTCGACCTGCTGCTCGAGCTCGTCCTTCTTCGCGACGAGGGTCTGCTGGTTCGACTCCAGGTCCTCGATCTGTCCCTCGAGCTCCTCGATCTGGGAGAGGTTGGCCTGCTTCTTCTCCAGGGCGCGCCGCGCCAGGTCGTCCCGGCCCTGGCGGACGGCCTCCCTCGCCTGCTCGTTGTGCTTCTCGACGTTCCCCTGCAGCCGGTCGCGGTGCTTCTGGAGCCGCTTCTTCTGTGTGGTGAGGTCCGCGACGCCCTTCTTGACGTCCTGGAGCTCGTCCCGCATCTGCTCGTAGGAGTAGTCGAGCTCCGAGGAGGGGTCCGACGCGCCCTCGATGAGGCCGGAGAGGCGCGAGCGGATCACGAACGACAGCCGCGAGAGGATGCCCATGGGGGCCTCTGGGGGCCGGAAGGCTAAAAAGGTCGGCGCGGGCTCAGGCGGCCCCCGGAATGAGCGCGAGCACCCGGTAGAGGACGTAGCCGACGAGACCTGCGGCGAGCAACGTCGTGAGCCAGGCGACGGCGGTGAAACCGATCTTCCGACGCGAGACGCCGCCGGTCCCCTCGACGAGGCCGGAGCCGATCACCGAGGAGATGACGATGTTGTTGAACGAGATGGGGATGCCCAGGGCGATGGCGGCTTGGGCGATGATGAACCCCGGTACCAGCGCCGCGATGGACCGCCGGATCCCGAGGGTCGAGTACTCCCGTGCGACCGCCTGCAACAGTCGCGGCGATCCCATCCAGGCCCCGAGCAGGATGCCCACCCCGCCGAGCAGCAGGAGCGCCGCGTCGGGGGCCGAGAGCTGGGTGTCGAAGAGCGTCTCGAGCGGCCCGGTGGCCAGCCCGACCTGGCTGCCCCCGGAGGAAAACGCCACCAGGGCCCCGAGGCCGACGAGGAACGAGCGGATGCCGGTCTCGACGGACCGGCCGACCGACCGTCGAAGCACCGCGAAGACGCCCAGGCCGACCGCTAGACTCGCCAGAGCCATGACGACTGAGTAGCCGGCGGTCAGCGTCGGGCCGGGGCCGGTCACCGTCGCGACGAAGCGGGCGATGGTTCCCTGGGCACCGGCCGACGGAATGATGGCGAGCGGGACGTTTGCGACGATGACGCCGACGACGCCGCCTAGTGCCGGGACGCTCACCGACTCCGGCACGTTCGGGTGACGGAGCAGGCTCGCCGTGGTGTAGGCGATGGTGGCAGAGACGACGGGCACGGCCGCCCAGAAGCTGACGATGCGGCGGTACGTGCCGTAGGCCGGGTCCCCCCCGAGGGCGAGTCCGACGCCGACCATGGCCCCGGTCACCGCGAAGGCGGCCGGGACCGGATAGCCCGTCCGGACGCCGAGCACGATGAAGCCGGCGGCCGTCAGCAGGCCAGCCGCGGCCGCGAGCGGGGATATCGCGACGCCGTTAATCAGCTCCTTCCCGACGGTCTCCGAGATGCTCCCACCCTGCAGCACTGCGCCGAGCCCGGCGAAGATGCCGATGAAGAGGGCGGCCCGAAGCGTCGGCAGGGCGTTCGCGCCGACCGCCGGCGCGAACGGTGGCGAATTGCTGGATGCCCCGAGTGCCCACGCCATGAAGAAGCCGGCCAGGACGGCCACGGCGATGACGAGTATCGAGGCCATTCTCAGGGGGTTCCCGGAGATGACGGAGACTGGACAGACCGGCGAATCACGACCGGAACATCCCACGGGCGTCACATAGCCGTTCCGCCGATCCCTGGGTGCCGGGGATCGACCCCACACCCCGCCTCCGAAATGGTTTTGGGGTCGGCTCGCGCACGGTCGTTATGCCGAGGGACGCGGAGGGGACCAACGAAGCGACGGGCTATGACCCGTCGCTCGGTGATAAGTTTATTTTCGTAACGGGCGGCGTGATGAGCGGCCTCGGAAAGGGGATCACGGCCGCCAGCACGGGCCGCCTGCTGGCCAACGCGGGCTTCGACGTGACCGCCGTCAAGATCGACCCGTACCTCAACGTGGACGCGGGGACGATGAACCCCTACCAGCACGGGGAGGTGTACGTCCTGAAGGACGGGGCCGAGGTCGACCTCGACCTGGGGAACTACGAGCGCTTCCTCGACGCGGACATGACCGCGGAGAACAACGTCACGACCGGCAAGGTCTACCAGAACGTCATCGAGCGCGAGCGCGCCGGGGACTACCTCGGCAAGACCGTTCAGATCATCCCCCACATCACCGACGACATCAAGAAGCGCGTCCGGGAGGTCGCCGAGGGCCACGACGTCTGCATCGTCGAGGTCGGGGGCACCGTCGGCGACATCGAGAGTATGCCCTTCCTCGAGGCGCTCCGGCAGTTCGCCCACGAGGAGGACGAAGATGACCTCATCTTCATGCACGTCACCCTCGTGCCGTACTCGAAGAACGGCGAGCAGAAGACGAAGCCGACCCAGCACTCCGTGAAGGAACTGCGCTCCATCGGCCTCCAGCCAGATGTCCTCGTCGGCCGTTGTGAGGACCGGCTCGAGGAGGGCACCCGCGAGAAGATCGCCCTCTTCTGTGACGTCCCCACGAACGCGGTGTTCTCGAACCCGGACGTCGACGACATCTACCACGTCCCGCTCGTCGTCGAGGAGGAAGGGCTGGACGAGTTCCTCATGAGCGAACTGGACCTGACGGTTCGCGCGCTTCCGCCGGCCCGCCGGCACAACGACTGGCGGGACCTGGTCACCCGGCCCACCGACGGGGAGGTCGACGTCGCGCTCGTCGGCAAGTACGGGCTCGAGGACGCCTACATCTCCATCCACGAGTCCCTGAAGCACGCGGGCCTCGAGTGCGGCGTGGAGGTGAACACCACCTGGATCCACGCCGAGGACGTCGCCGACGGGACGGACGAGGCCTTACACGAGGTCGGCGGGGTCGTCGTCCCCGGTGGCTTCGGGGCGCGGGGCGCCCTCGGCAAGATCGAGGCCATCCGGTTCGCCCGCGAGCGGGACGTGCCGTTCCTCGGGCTCTGTCTCGGGTTCCAAATGGCGGTCGTCGAGTACGCCCGGAACGTCCTCGACCTCGATGGGGCCCACTCCGCCGAGATCGCCCCGGACACGCCCCACCCGGTGATCGACCTCCTGCCCGAGCAGGCCGACGTCGACGAGATGGGCGGGACGATGCGCCTCGGCGCCCACGAGACCGACATCGAGCCGGGCACGATGGCCCACGAGCTCTACGCGGCCGACGTCTGCACGGAGCGCCACCGACACCGCTACGAGGTCAACCCCGAGTACATTGACCGGTTGGAGGACGCCGGCCTCCGCTTCTCGGGCCGGGCCGGCCCACGGATGGAGATCTTGGAGCTCCCTGGCCACCCCTACTTCCTCGGCACCCAGTTCCACCCCGAGTTCCGGTCGCGGCCCGGCCGCGCGAGCCCCCCCTTCGTTGGCTTCCTCTCGGCCGTCCTCTCGGGGATGGCGTCCGAGGACGTCGGCGAGGTGGAGGCCTGATGGTCGACGTCGACGACTTCATCCCGGAGAAGGTCGACGAGATCGCCGACGCCATCGGCGACGCCCACGCGGTCATCGCTCTCTCGGGAGGCGTCGACTCCTCGACGGCCGCCGCGCTGGCCTACGAGGCCATCGGGGACCAGCTCACACCCGTCTACGTCGACACCGGGCTGATGCGCAAGGGCGAGACCGCGGAGATCCGCGAGACGTTCGGCTACATGGACTCCCTCCGGATCGTCGAGGCCGAGGACCGCTTCCTCGACGTCCTCGCCGGCGTCGTCGACCCGGAGGAGAAGCGGCTCGCCATCGGCGAGCAGTTCATCCGCGAGTTCGAGACCGTCGCCCGGGAGGTCGGCGCCGACTACCTCGTCCAGGGCACGATCTACCCCGACCGAATCGAGTCCGAGGGGACCATCAAGTCCCACCACAACGTCGGCGGCCTCCCCGAACGGGTGGACTTCGAGGGCATCGTCGAGCCCATGCGCGACCTCTACAAGGACGAGGTCCGGGAAGTCGCGCGGGCGCTCGACCTTGAGGAGGTCATCTCGGAGCGGATGCCCTTCCCCGGCCCCGGCCTCGCCGTGCGCGTCCTCGGCGAAGTCACCGAAGAGAAGCTCGAGGTCGCCCGTGAGGCGACGGCCGTCGTCGAGGCGGAACTCGACGAGTACGACCCATGGCAGGCTTTCGCCGCGGTCGTCGGCAAGGCCACGGGGGTGAAGGGCGACAACCGGGTGCACGGCTGGATCGTCGTGGTCCGTTCCGTCGAGTCCCGGGACGGCATGACCGCCCGCGCCCAGGAGATCGACTGGGAGACCCTCCAGCGCATCCAGAGCCGGATCACCGGTACGCTGGATAACGTCTCTCGCGTCGCCTACGACGTCACGCACAAGCCGCCGGCGACGATCGAGTACGAGTGACTGACGATCGAGCCTTACGCCGGTCTGAGCGCGCCGACGACCACGAACGTCTCCCGGCGCTCCTCGGCCCGGTCGATCCGGAAGCCGGTCTCGAGTAAGTCAGCCTGGACCTCGGCGAGGTCGAGATACTCCTCTTCCACCGGAATCTCCCGGTCGCCCGCGCCGGTGCCCGACCAGTCGACGATGACGAGGCGGCCGCCCGGACGGAGCACGCGGGCAACTTCGGGCAGGGCCGGCGCGAAGTCGTGGTGGTACGAGCGCATCGAGACGGCGCCATCGAGCGCGTCGTCCGGGAGGGGGAGGTGTTGGAAGTCGGCGAGCAGGGGAGTGACGTTCGTCGGGACGCCCTTCTGTCGGTAGAACTCGTGCATGCCCTGTCTGACGTCGACCGCGAAAACGTGGCCGGCGACCGGGGCGAGCTCGCTCGTGTACCGCCCCGTGCCGCTGCCGAGGTCGGCGACCCGCCAGGCCGGGCCGGCGTCGAGGTAGGCGCGGAGCTCCTCGCCAGAACAGTAGCGGAACGCCGTGGCCGCGTCGTCGATCTTCTCCATCCGATCCGGCTCGAACGGCTCGACTGGCATCGGTTCGCTCCTCGGCGCCCGGGTGGTTAAACCGCCCGGGTCCGCTCGTGCGGCCCGAACGAGCGAGTTATGGGCGACCGCGCCCCAGGATCGGAGCATGAAGGCTATTCTCGTCGGCACCGACCACGACCTCGAAGCCGCACTCGACGGCCAGGGCGTCGAGACGGTCGCCATCGACGGTGCGGCGACCCGGGACAGCCTGTTGGCGGCGGGTGTCGAGTCGGCCGACGTCCTGATCGTCACCGACGTCGGCGAGTCGACGGCCATCCCGATCGCCAGGGAGGCCAACCCGGACGTCCGCATCGTGGTCTACTCGCCGGAGTCGATGCCCGAGTTCGTCCGCGGTCAGGTCGACCTCGCGGTCGCCCCCGGCGTGCTCGAGCCGGACGTGGTGGCCGAGGAGCTCGCCGGCGCCGGGGCCTGATGTCGGCTGTCGACGGTGGCCCTTTTGCGCGCTCCGCCCGAACGGTGCCCATGACGATGGATCAACTCCCCGACCTCCAACCCGACCCCGAGGAGGTCCAATCGGCCGAGGTCGCCCTCACCGACGATGTGCTCGTCAAGGTGTTCGCACTGGGCCCTGGCGCGTCGCTATCTCCACATGAGCACCCGGATTCGACGAACGTCTTCCACGTCGTGGCCGGGGCGCCGACCGTCATCCGCGACGACGAGGAGGAGACAGTGGCCGCTCCCGGCGTGGTCGTCAACCAACGGGGCGCGGTACACGGCCTCCGGAACGACGCCGACGCAGTCGCGGCCGTCACGGCCACGTTCGCGCCACCGCCGGGCTAGGTCAGGCCGACGCGACGATCTCGTAGACCCCGCCAGTACTGTCGCCGCGTCCCAGCGCGTAGAGTCGGTCCTCGGCGTCGCGCCCGAACGAGAGCAGCTGGCCGAGCTTCGACTGATCCGCCGCGCCGATGGGGGCCGTCCACGTCGGCCAGAGCCCGTCGCCCTCGACACGGTCGGCGACGAAGAAGCGCCCGGAGACCGCCAGGTCGCCGAAGAGGTACCGCCCGGCGAGGCCCGGGATTTCGCCCCCACGATAGACGTACCCACCGATGACCGAGACGCCCGAGACCGGGGCGTCGCCGTGGGGGTACTCGATGATCGGGCCCGTGAACGGCTCGCTGTCGGGGGTGTCCACGGGACAGGTCTCCCCACCGAAGCAGTGGGTGCCCTCCCAGACGTTCCAGCCGTAGTTCCCGCCGTGCTCGACGATGTCCACCTCCTCGTAGGAGCGCTGCCCGACGTCGCCGACGTAGAGGTCCTCGCCGTCGAAGGAGAATCGCCAGGGGTTCCGGAGGCCCCACGCGTAGTGCTCCTCCAGCCCTTCCTCGCCGACGAGTGGGTTGTCCTCCGGGATGCCGTAGGCGCGGTCCGCCCCCGTCGTGTCGACGTCGATGCGAAGCATCGAGCCCAGCAGGTTGTCGACGACGTCCTGGCCGTTGCCCCCCTCGACGTGCCCTCGCCCAACGTCGTTCGCGGCGCCGCCGTCACCGACCCCCACGTAGAGGTAGCTGTCGGGACCGAAGGCGATCGACCCCGCGTTGTGGTTCCCCTGGGGCTGGGGGATCTCGAGGACGGTTCGTTCGGTAGCCGGGTCGGCGGTCCGTCCGTCCTCCGCCGCTTCGAACTCGGCGAGGACGAACGTGTGGTGGAACGCGTCGGGGGTGTCGGCCCGCCGTGGCGCGCTGTAGCGGACGTAGAACCGCCGGTTCTCCTCGAACTCGGGGTGGAGGGCGAGGCCGAGAAGCCCTTCCTCGCCGTGGCGGGTCTCGATCTGATCTCCGATGTCCAGGAACGGCTCGTGGCCGTCGGCCGTGAGCACGTGGACGGTCCCGGTCTGGTCCGCCACGTAGCGCCTGTCGAGGCCGGGTGCGTGGGCGAAGTCCACCGGCGCGTCGAACCCCGTCGCGACCGTGCGAAGGCCGAGCGGCTCCAGTCCATTCCCCGGTGTGTGGGTTGGCGCACTCCCGTCTCCCCCATCGCCGCCATCTGCCGTACACCCGGCCAGGACGACCGCGCCGGTGACGCCCGCGGCCCGGAGGAACTGCCGTCGAGATCCGATCCGGTCCGTCATCGGTGGCGGTTGGACCTCCGTGGCGGTAACGGTTGTCGTTCCGATCACCCGCGGAGCGGCACGCGGGGTCGTTACCGCTCGGCGGCGGTGCCGACGCCCGGGATCGAGACCGTTTCGCCGACCCGCTCCATCACGTTCGTCGCCGTGATCACCAACCCGAGATACAGGATACCGGCGATGACGAACAGCGCCGTGTAGCGGTAGTTCTGGGACGCGATCCGGCCGGCGGCCTGGAAGAGTTCTGGCACCGTGATGAACGCCGCGAGGGAGGAGTACTTGATGAGGTAGACGAGCTCGTTCGTCCAGCCCGGGATGGCATAGCGGAGGGCCTGGGGGAGGACGACGAAGCGGATGCCCTCGACCTGGTCGAGGCCGACGGCACGCGCCGCCTGGAGCTGTCGCGTGTCCACGCTCTCGATGGCCCCCCGGATGTACTCGGCCTGGTAGGCGGCGCTGTTCAGCGTGAAGCCGACGACGGCGACGAAGACGGCCTGCCCCGGGAGGAAGCCCGCCCCGACCCACGGGAGCTCCCGGAAGAAGGTCGGCAGCCACGGCAGGCCGTAGTAGAGCACGAAGAGCTGGGCCAGAAGGGGGGTCCCCCGGAGGAGCTCGACGTACGCCAGCGATACAACGGCCCACACCCGGCCGTACACCCGCGCTGCCGCCAGGGGTACCGCGATGACGAACCCGATGGCGATGCTCACCACCGTGAGAATGACGGTCAGCCACATCGCGTTCACGAGCCGGGGGAGGAACTCGACGGCGAAGGCCAGCCCGACGAGGGCGTCGTTCACGACGGGAATCGCGTCCGGGACGCCCGCCTCGAGCCCGGTGAAGACGGCTGCCTGGAGGAACGGCTCGCCGGGCGGGACGAGCACGCCCCCGAGCCAGTCGTTGAGCCACCGGAGCAGCACCCAGCCCCAGAAGGCGAGGCCGACGGCCCACTTTGCGAGCGTGATCCGGTTCCGGCCCCGCCACGGGGCCCCGGCCGACCCCTCGGCGGGTGCGGCGGCGGTGGCGCTCTCAGCCATGGTCCCCGTGGAGGGTCGTGAGCCGCTCGAGGAACTGCTTGGTGCGTTCGTGCTCCGGGTGGTCGAACATCTGCTCCGGGGGCCCGTGCTCGACGATGGTGCCCCCCTCGAGGAACATGATGTCCGTGGCGACCTGCCGGGCGAAACCCATCTCGTGGGTCACACAGAGCATCGTCATCCCGCCCTCGGCGAGGTCCCGCATGACGCCCAGCACTTCGCCGATGAGCTCGGGGTCGAGGGCGGACGTCGGCTCGTCGAACAGCATCAGCTTCGGGTCCATCGCCAGCGCCCGGGCGATCCCGACCCGCTGCTTCTGGCCCCCCGAGAGCTCGGCCGGGTAGGAGTCCGCCTGGTCGGCGAGACCGACCTGCTCGAGCTCCCGCATCGCCCGCGTCTCCGCGTCCGCCTTCGACTGCCCGAGGACCCGCCGGAGCCCGAGGGTGACGTTCTCCACCGCGGTGAGGTGGGCGAAGAGGTTGAAGTCCTGGAACACCATCCCGACCTGCTGCCGGAGCTCGTTGACGTCCATCTCGCTCGTCGGGGTGCCGTCCAGGTACACCTCGCCCTCCTCGAACTCCGCGAGGCGGTTGATGCACCGCAGCAGCGTCGACTTCCCCGACCCGGAGGATCCGACGAGCACCTGCACGTCCTGGGTGTCCATCTCGAAGGAGACGCCGCGCAGCACCTGCTCGTCACCGAAGCGCTTGTGGATGTTCTCGGCGCGGAGCAACGGGACGTCGCTCACTGCCCCTCACTCCCCGGGACCGAGACGGCGTCGGCCAGCGCCTCCAGCGACTGGTTCGCCGTGACGGTCAGGACGAAGTACACCGCACTGACGAAGAGGATGAGCTCGAAGATGGCCGTGGTGTGCCCGACGCTCTGGAAGAGGTCGTAGCTCTTCGTCAGCAGCTCGGCGAGGCCGATGGCGAAGGCGATGGAGGTGTCCTTCAGCACGATCGTGACCTCGTTCTGGAAGCCGGGGACGCTCCGCCGGAGCGCCTGAGGGAGCACGACGTGCCGGATCGACTGGAGTTGGGAGAGCCCGACCGAACGGGCGGCCTCCATCTGCCCCACCCCGACGCTCTGGATCGCTCCGCGGAAGATCTGGGTCTGGTACGCGGCGCTCCGGAAGCCGAGGGCCACGGTCGCCGCGACGAACGCCGGGGAGATGCCGAAGGCGAAGAAGGCGAGCGTGATGATCACCACGATGGGCGTGCCACGGAGGACGATCCCCGCGTTCCGGACCGCGGCACCGAGCCACCGAACCGGGGCCCGCTCCGATCGAGGGGCGTACACCTCGACGACCCCTGCCGGCAGGCCCGCGGCGAACCCGACGAGGAGGCTCGCGACGGTGAGCTCGATCGTGACGACCAACCCCTCGCCCAGGTAGCAGGCGTTCGCTAGGACGTACTGCCAGTCCGCGGAGAGTGCCTCCGGCACCGGGACTGGACAGGCCACCTGGTCACCCGCTGTCGCCGCCGAACCACTCGTTTCGGATCTCCGCGTACTGCCCGGAGTCCTGCACCGCAGCGAGCCCCGCGTTCAGGGCCTCCTGGAGGTCGGACTCGCCCTCGCGGATGCCGAACCCGTAGCGTTCGCCCGTCTCGACGGTGAAGGCGACCGAGACCGGCCGCTGGTCCGCGAACGTGTTCGCGACCGGCACGTCGAGCACCACGGCGTCGATGTTGCCGTTCTGGAGGTCCTCGACGGCGAAGACGTAGCTGTCGTAGGAGTTGTAGTTCGACTCCGATAGGGTGCCGTCGTCGATGAGCCCCTGGACGATCCCCTCGCCGGTCGTCCCGGACTGCGACCCGACCATGTGACCCGAGAGGTCCTCGAGCTGGCCCGGCGAGAAGTCGCCGTCCTCCCGAACGAGGACCGCCTGGTCCGCGTTGTAGTACGGGTCGGTGAAGTCGATGGTCTGGTCGCGCTGGTCCGTGATGGTCATCGCCGCCGCGACGACGTCGATGTTGTTCGACGTGAGCGCCGGGATGAGCGAGTCGAAGTCGAACGTCTGCCACTCGCCGAGCTGGTAGCCATCCGCCGCCTCGACGACGGCCGAGAGCAGGTCGATGTCGAAGCCGACCAGCTCGCCGCCCTCGTTCATCTCGAACGGCGGGAAGCCGGGCGCCGTGCCCGGCGTGATGGTCGTCGGCTCCGGCGTGGCCGTCGCCGTCGGTTCGGGTGTCTCCGTCGGCTCGCCGCCGTCGCCATCGCCGTCGTCTCCGTCACTGCCGTCGCCACCGTCTCCGCCGGTGCAGCCGGCGAGGACGAGCGGGACCGCGCTCCCGCCGATCGTCTTCAGGTAGGTTCTCCGTTGCATGGTACCGGACGATGGCCCCGAAATCACTTAAACGCGGCCCTTGCGGGCCGGTGGAGTCCGGAATCATGCCACCGTTCCGGGACGACTGTCCAGTTCCCGATGGGGTCGTTCGACGCCCGGTCGGCTTCGCTTCGGTGTCACTCGGAATCGGTCGGGCGCGACGCGAGCCGAGCGAGCACCGGGATCTCCTCGATCCGCTCCTCGGAGAGGCCGCCCCAGTCGATCCCGCTCGGCTTCACCCCGGCGGTCGTCCGGATCGTCCGCTCCGGCGTGAGGACGAGGTCCATCGGCACGTCGTGCGGGTCGACCTCGACCGGCTCGTCGACCACCTGGATCTCGTGCACCGTCGTCGCCGTCGTCGTGTCGTCGTCGACGAGTCCGATCTCGCGCAGGAGCGCGAACTCGAGATCGCTGTACCCCTCGCCCTTGCCGACGCGGGCACCGGTCTCGGTCACGGCGACGCTGCCCGAGACGACGAGGTCGATCGCGGGGAGGGCTTCGGGCCCCACGCGCTCGGCGTAGTCGTCGGCCGAGGAGATCGTCGCAGCGGCGTCCGTGTCGTCGATGCGCGCCGGATCGAGTTCGAGGAAACATCGCTCGTCGCGCAGCCGCGGAACGGCCATGTAGGCCGTCTTCTCCACACGAAGTGCCCGGCGACGGACGGGCAGCTGTGGCGCGTCGGGGTTCGCCTTGACCGCGTCGGCGGCGGCCCACTCGGGCGTGTCCGCGAGCCGCTCGGCGGCCGCCTCGGCGCCCGCGAAATTAGGAATCCTGCCGTGTGGCGGAAATGGAAACCGGGCCACGCCGCGCTCCTCCAACTCGTCCCACATCCGCTCGCGGAGGGCCTGTTTGTCCACGTCCGCCCACTTCACGCGGCTGCCTAATAGCGGTTGGGCGCACCGAGTCGTCCGACGGCAGGCTCATGGCCCACCAAGTCCTCCTGCTGCGCGTGAACACGCGCCAGCGGTTCCTCCTTGCCATCGGGCTGGTCGCCCTCTCGGCGCTGGTCAGCGTCCTCGCGGCGCCCGCACTCCCCGAGCGGATGATCTCCCACTGGAACATCGCGGGCCAGCCGGACGCGACGATGGCGACGCCGGTTGCGCTCGTGCTCTTCCCTGCCCTCTCCGCCGCCCTCGTCGGGTTGTTCTGGCTGCTCCCCCGGATCGACCCGCTCGGCGAGAACGTCGTGGCGTTTCGACCGGCCTACGACTGGTTCCTCGTCGTGCTGACGGCGTACCTGCTCGCGTTGCACGTCGGCGTCATCGCCTTCAACCTCGGCTTCCGCTTCGACTTCACGGCCTTCGTCCTTGCCGGCGTGGCGGTCCTCTTCTACGCCGTGGGGGAGCTGCTCAGCCACGCGCGTCGGAACTGGTTCGTCGGCATCCGGACGCCCTGGACGCTCTCGAGCGAGGCGGTCTGGGACCGGACCCACGCGCTCGGCGGTCGCCTGTTCAAGGTGACGGCCCTCCTCACGCTCGTCGGCCTCATCTTCGGCGAGTACGCCGTGTACTTCCTCCTGGTGCCTGCGCTGCTCACGGCGGCTGCGACCGTCATCTACTCCTTTGTACTCTACCGGCGGCTCGATGGGGATCCGGGCACGGAGCTCACTGACTGCCCCCGCCACTGACGGTGCTCACTCAACGGGGTCGTCCCGATGGGCCAGCCCCGCCAGGTGGCCGGCTTCGGGCAGGACGATCTCTTCGACGCCGAGCCGGACCGCGTTCTCGCTCCCGGGGAGACAGAACACCGGCACACCGTCGGCGATTCCACCCATCGCGCGGGTGGCCACCACCCGCGACCCGATCTCCGCCTCTGAGCGACGTCGGAAGAGCTCGCCGAAGCCGGGGAGCGTCTTCTCGAAGAGCGGTTCGACGGCCTCGATCGTGACGTCGTCCGGCGTGACGCCCGTGCCGCCGGTCGTGACGACTACGTCGACGTCTCGGCGCCGCGCGACGGCGCTCACCACGTCCTGGACCCGGTCGTAGTCGTCCGGGACGAGTTCCCGCGTCGTGATCGCGTGGCCCTCGGCCTCGAAGGCGGCGCCGATGACGTCGCCGGCCGGGTCGTCCTCGAGCGAGCGGGTCGAGGAGATGGTGATGACCCCGACACCGAGCGTGTCCAGGTCGTGGGCGTGGTGGTCGTGGTTGGCCTCCTCGTCGGACGGCGCGTCTGGGTGCGCCTCGGTGGGTGGCTCCTCCCCCGACGCCTCCTCGAGCGGCTCGTCGTCCTCGCCGATCCGCTCCGTCGAGTCACCGATCCCACGGCGCGTGTCCCGCTCGTGGAAGTCGACCATAGCCGAACGAGGGCCCGGGGGTGCCTAAAGGTCGTGGCCGCGACGGAACGGCCGATAGCCATACAGTTTTGTTCCCGGGCGGGCGACGGTCGAAACATGCAGGCGGTCCTCTTCCGCGAACACGGCGATCGATCGGTGATCGACTACGGCGACGTCCCGGACCCGGACCCCGGCGACGACGAGGTGCTGATCGACGTCAAGGCCGGGGCGCTGAACTACATCGATATCTGGGCGCGTAGCGGCCTCCCTGGCCTCGACCTCGAGATGCCCCACATCCCGGGGGGCGACGGCGCAGGCGAGGTCCTGGATGTCGGCGAGGACGTCACCCGATTCGAACCGGGTGACCGGGTCGCACTCACTGCGGGCGTCTGGTGTGGCGACTGTGAGTTCTGCCGACACGGCGAGGAGTCGATGTGCGTACGCTTCCACATCATCGGCGAGCACACACCGGGGATCCATTCGGAGCTCGCCGCGATGCCCGAGGACAACCTCGTCCACGTGCCGGAGGGCGTCGACTGGGAGACCGCAGCCGCCGCACCCTTGGTGTTCCAGACCGCCTGGCGTATGCTGATCGACCGCGCCGAGCTCCGCGAGGGCGAGACGGTGCTGGTGCTCGGTGCGTCCGGCGGCGTCGGCCACGCGGCCGTCCAGATTGCCGAGCACGCGGGGGCCCGGGTGTTGGCCACGGCGAGCACAGAGGAGAAGCGGGAGTACGCTAGGGATATCGGCGCCGACGAGACCATCGACTACACGTCGGTCGACTTCGCCAACGAGGTCAGGGAGCTTACGGACGGCCGCGGCGTCGACGTCGTGGTCGACCACGTCGGCGGCGAGACGTGGGATTCGTCGCTGAAGAGCCTGCGGAAGGGCGGCCGACTCGTCACCTGTGGGGCCACAGCCGGCTTCTCTCCCGAGACGAACCTCCGGCGCGTCTTCTGGAACCAGCTCGAGATGATCGGCTCGACGATGGCCACGCCCGGACAAGTCGACGACGTCCTCTCGCTCGTGTGGGACGGCACGCTCGAACCACGGGTCCGCGACGTCCTCCCGATGAGCGAGACCGCCCGCGCCCAGGAGATGATCGAGGAGCGCGAGGGCTTCGGCAAGGTCGTCGTGGTGCCCGACAGCGAGCTGTGAGCGTCAGGACGGCGCGCGCCTCCGGGAGGGCAGGGTGACGGGAGCGGGGGAGAGCACCACGCCGGAGGCAGGCGATTTCGGGCGACGGGGCTGGCTCCTTCTCGTCGCCGTCGTCGTCGCCTTCGTCGTCGTGCCGATCGTGATCTACCTCCGACCGCCCAGCCTCCCGTTCTTTGCGGCCTACCTCGTGCTCCCCCTCGTCCCGGCGGTGGTGCTCGCTCTGCTGGCGCTGTGGGCGGCGGCCGATCGATAGCGCCAGACGGTCGGGAGGCCGGCCTACTCGAGATCGCGGCGCATCGCGATCTCGAACCAGGGACAGAGCCGAAGCTGGCGGTAATAGCGCGGGTGTTCGTGGAGGTCCTCGTAGTCGACCCAGAGCAGCCCGCCGATCTCCGCCGGGTCCGGGTCGAGGTCGACGTCGGTGATGGTCGCTTGCAGGACGGCACAGACCTCCCACTCGAGTCCCTGGTTCTCGTAGTAGCGCTTGTACTCGAACCGGTCGGTGAGCTGGAGGTCCCGGTACTGCTCCGGTTCGAGGCCGAGCTCCTCCGTCAGGCGTTGGGCGGTGGCGTCCTCCTGGGACTGGCCGGGGCGGGGGTGGGATGCGACGGTGCCGTCCCAGCACGTGTCCCAGAGGCGCTTCTCGGGGCTGCGCTGGGCGAGGAGGATGTGGCCGCGTTCGTCGAATAGCAGGCAGGTGAACGCCCGATGACGGATGCCCTCGCCGGTGTGGGCATCCAGGCGGTTGACCACGCCCTCCTTCTGGTCGTCCGCGTCGACGGCGACGACCTCTTGCCGGGCGTTGTCGTGGGACAGCTCGGTACTCGCCCGGTCCTCCGTAGCCATGGCGAGCCGTTGGAGCACCCGGTTGATACACCCTTCGGAGCGCCGTGGCCTCACCACCAGGTGATCCGGACGAGGAAGACCAGGGCGATGAGCTCGAAGCCACAGAGGAGGCCAATGCCGGCCTGGACCTCCGTGCCGGCGTTCACGAACCACCCGACGAACGCCGGGTGGAGCACGTAGAGGTAGAGCCAGAGGAGGTTCTCGACGAAGAGGAAGACGGCGAAGACGAGCAGGCCAAGCGTGTGAGTCGCCCCGTGGCGCCGGTAGCCCCGGAGCCACACCCACCCGAGTGCGGCCAGCAGGACCGCGTTAGCGGTCGCCGCGATCCGGACCAGGTCCAGCGCTAGGCCCATCGTCCACCTCCTTTGATTCTCCACCCTATGTGTGTTGTCCAAACTTCGTCCATGATTAGGTCCCCGCCTCCTCGACCTCGTGCAGGATCTCCTCGACGGTGTCCCAGTGCGCCTCCACCTGGTCGCTCAGCAGGTAGACGGCCCCGTAGTCGTCTCCCGACCGGGTGACGACGTTGTTGTCCATCATGACGTCGAGGTGGTGGCGGACGGTCGTGTAGTCGAGTTCGAGCACGTCGGCGAGCTGGTTGGCGTTTCGGGGGCGCTCGGCGATGGCCCTGAGCAGGCGGACGCGGGAGGGCCCGCCACGCGAACTCGCGAGCAGGTACCAGAGCACCCCCTCCATCGCCCGCCCGTTCACGGAGGGGGCACCTAAAGACACGCCCCAGCTAGTTACCCCCCTCTCGCCACGTGGCCGATGCGAAGCGGTTTTGCTCGCGAGCGGTCAGGGACCAGCATGAACGGTAGCGGCGCGATGACCCTCGCCTTCGAGCTCTCGGCCCTCAAGGCGCTGGCCGACCCCGGCGATGTGTTCACCGAGGCCCGCGAGTGGAGCGAGTACGTCGGCGTGGTCTCGGGCGAACCCACCTACGTCGTCACGAACTTCACCCGGAAGCGCCGGATCAGACAGGACTTCTTCTCGGGGCCGAAGGGGAAGGCCGAGTCCTTAGAGAGCGTCAAGCGCCAGTTCGACACCGACCGCCACGTCTTCATCGGCACCACCGACGAGGATGCCGACCTCGCCGAGGAACACGGCTGGGAGTACCTCTCCGTCGAGGCGGCCGCCGAGGCCGCCGGCTGGACACTCGCCGCGAACGAGGAGACGGAGACGGCCGCGCCGGCTGAGGACCAGCGCGAGGACTGGCCCTGACCGATCAGATGACCTGGCTGCCGGGTGCGTCGCGCCGCACGAGGAGGTAGATGATCACGCCGAGGAGACCGGGGACGAGCCCGGCCGGGAACAGGAGCGCGACGACCACGCCCCACTGCCACGCCCACGCGCTCCGGCGCTTCCTCGCGTCCCGATAGACCCAGTAGCCAACGAGCGCGCCGGGGACCAGCAGGACGAGCAGGATGATCAGCAGCTCCGGCCCGCCAGGGAGCCCCATCTGCAGTGGCACGAGCATGGCTGGGGTCGCGGGGCCCCAGACCGTAAACGCTCCGTCTTCTCGCCCCGAGACGCGAGCCTTTTACGCCGACGACGCCACGCCACGGACATGGCCGAGCCGCGCGTGCCGGGCAGCCGCGAGCCGGTGTCCCTCCCGTGTGGTGAGCGGATCGAGGTCCGGGACATCGACATGGGCATGCGCGAGCTCACCTGTGACTGCGGGGCGACTCACGCCGTCGTGACGGACGTCCACCCGCCCGAGCGCTTCCTCCCCCAGTTCATGATGGACGTCCTCCGCGAGGTCGTCGACGTCACCGACGAGTTCGGCGAGTTCGGCACGCCCCACCTCATGGCCTCGGTCCGCGAGGAGTACCCCGAGACCGTCACGGTCGCCGACGCGAGCGAGGACGGGGCCGTCGGCTACGCGCTCCTCTGGGTGACCGAGTTCGACGCCCGCCGGCTCCACGAAGTGGTGGTCGAGCTCGCCGTCGAGCTCATGGAACACGCCATGAGCCACAGCGGCGACGACGACGCGATGGCGGCCTTCGAGGAGGAGATGCTCTCCTTCGACGTCGCCTCCTTCGTCGACCAGTACCGCGCCGAGCGTGACCTCTCGGCCGACGACGTGCCCGGATACGAGCGCGGGTAACCGCCCCACCGGTACCTAGAAGGCCGACCGCCGACACCGACGACCAATGGCGAGGCGATCGGTGCTCTTCACTCCGGGCGACCGGCCCGAGATGCTCCGGAAGGCCCCCGGAACGGGTGCGGACGTCGTCGTCTTCGACCTCGAAGACGGGGTGGCGCCGGCACGGAAGGCCGAGGCGCGCTCGGCGATTCGCGAGGTGCTCACCGATCCCACCTTCGACCCCGACTGCGAGGTCTGTCTCCGCGTCAATCCGGTGGGACTCGCTGCCGCCGAGGACGTCGGTGCCGTGGCCGGACCGGCCCTCCGACTCGACGCCGTGATGCTGCCGAAACCGACGTCGGCCGACGACGTCGCTCAGCTGGGGCGCCTCCTCGCCGAACACGACCTCGCGGTCCCGGTGTTCGCGCTGATCGAGTCCGCGGCCGGATTGCTCGCCGCCCAGGAGCTGGCGGCCGCGGAGCCGACGGCCGCGCTCGCCTTCGGTGCCGAGGACTACACGGCGGACGTCGGCGCCACCCGCACCCACGAGGGGACCGAGGTCCTCTATGCCAAGCAGCACGTGGTCGCGGCCGCCGCGGCCGCGGGCGTCGACGCCATCGACACGATCCATGCCGACATCGAGGACGTCGAGGGCCTCGGCGAGGCGACCCGTCGGGCGGTCGGCCTTGGCTTCGACGGGAAGATGTGCATCCACCCCCGCCAGGTCGGCCCCGTCACCGAGGCCTTCACCCCCGAGCCGGCCGAGGTCGAGTGGGCCCGGAAGGTCCTGGCGGCCGAGCGCGAGGCGTCGGCCGAGGAGCGCGGGGTCTTCACCGTGGACGGGGAGATGATCGATGCACCGCTCGTGGCGCGGGCCGAGCAGATCGCCGAACGGGCCGGCCTCGATATCGGAGAGTAATGGCAGGCGTCACCGCGCGCGTTCGATCTCATCGAGCGCGTCGGGATTCTCGATACTGGAGAGGTCGCCGAGGTCCTCGCCGACGTGCGTGGCCTCGATGGCGCGGCGGATGATCTTCCCGGACTGGGTCTTCGGGAACTCAGAGACGAAGCGCACCTCGCGTGGTCGGAAGGGCTTGCCGAGTTCGGCGCCGACGACGTCGCGGATCTCCCCCCGGAGGTCGTCGCTCTCCTCGACGCCGGCTTCGAGCACGACGTAGAGGACGACGGCGGTGCCGGTGGTGTCGTCGGGGACGCCGACGGCGGCGGCTTGGTTGACAGCGTCGTGCTCCATGGCGGCGCCCTCCACCTCGGCGGGGCCGACCTTGCGGCCGGCGACGTTGAGTGCGTCGTCGGCGCGGCCATGCAGGAACCAGAACCCGTCCTCGTCGACCTGGGCCCAGTCGCCGTGGTCCCAGAGATCGGGCCAGGTGGACCAGTACTCTTCGAGGTAGCGCTCGTCGCCCCGCCAGAGTGACTTGGTCGTGGAGGGGCAGGAGTCGCGGGCGACGAGGAAGCCCTCCTCGTGATCGTCCTTGATCGAGTTGCCTGCCTCGTCCACGATGTCGATGGCCATCCCGAGACCAGGGCCGCCGAGGGTGCAGGGCTTCAACGGTTGGATAGGCATGGGCATCAGGAAGCAGCCCATGATCTCGGTGCCGCCGGAGATGTTGATGACGGGGGTCCTCCCGCCTCCGACTTCTTCGAAGAACCAGCGCCAGGATTCCGGGTCCCAGGGTTCGCCGGTGGAGCCCAGGAGCCGGAGCGAGGAGAGGTCGTGGTCCTCGACCCAGTCGTCGCCGTGTTTCCGGAGGGCCCTGATGGCGGTTGGAGAGATGCCGAACTGGGTGAGCCCGTGTCGGTCGATCATCTCCCAGTAGCGGTCGGGCTGGGGGTGGTCCGGGGCGCCTTCGTACATGAAGACGGTGCCGCCGAAGGCGTGGTTGCCGATGAGGGTCCAGGGGCCCATCATCCAGCCGATGTCGGAGACCCAGAAGAAGCGGTCAGACGGCTTCACGTCGAAGCCGAAGTGGAGTTCCTTGGCGGCTTGGACCAGGGCGCCGGCGTGGGTGTGGACGATGCCTTTGGGCTTGCCCGTCGTCCCGGAGGAGTACAGGAGCATGGACTCCTGGTCCGAGGGAAGCGATTTCGTGTCGTAGTCGTCGTCCTGCATACCGACGGCGTCGGTCCACCACTCGTCGCGGTCGTCGACCCAGGGAAGATCGTGGTCGCCGTGTTCGTGTCTGCTCCCGAGTCGGTCGAAGACGATGGTGTGCTCGACGTGACCGGCTTCGTCGATGGCGTCGTCCGCCGCCCGCTTGAGCCGGACCTCGCTGCCGCGCCGCAGGAAGCCGTCGCCGGTGAACAGTATCGACGGTTCGGCGTCTTCGAGACGGGTCGCGACGGCGTCCACGCCGAAGCCGGAGAAGATGGGGACGGCGATGGCGCCGGCGGCGAAGCAGCCGTACATGATCGAGATGACCTCCGGGACCATCGGCATGTAGAGGCCGACGGTATCGCCTGTGTCGACGCCGCGAGCCTCGAGGGCGTTGGCGACCTGGTTGGTCTGCCGGGCGAGCTCATGGAAGGTGAGCTCGCGGACGTCGCCGTCCTCGCCCTCCCAGATGCAGGCGACCTTGTTGCGGCGCTCGTTCTCGGGGTCGGCGTGGCGGCCGACGACGTTGTGGGCGATGTTGAGTTCGCCGCCGGGGTACCAGTCGGAGAACTGCGGCCCCTCGCTGTCGTCTCGGACGGCGTCGTAGGGCGTGAAGAACTCGAGGTCGAGGTAGTCGACGAGCTCGTCCCAGAACCAGTCCACGCCCGAGGTTGGCTCGTCGGGGACCTCGGTGGTGGTTCGCTCGATGAGCTCGTCGTAGTCGTCGATGCCGTGTGCCTGCATGAACCGCCAGACGTTGGTCGACTCGACGAATTCGTCGCTTGGCTCGTAGACGACTTCGTCGGTCGAGACGGTGGGGTCCGGGGGCATAGCGCGCTCGTGTGGGAGGCTTCCACACCTCGGGGCATTATCCTGACGGTGGCGCCGACCCCTACGCCTCGCGCTTCAGCGACAGCGCAGTGCGGTCGAAGGAGCACACGAGCGGCTCAGCCGGGTCGTTGACCTTGAACACCTCGACGTGCATCGTCACGACCCCCCGCTCGCCGTCGCTCGTCTCGTGCTTCTCGGTGACCGTGGACTGGACCCTAATCGTGTCGCCGTGGAAGACGGGTTCGGGGTGCTCCACGTCGTCATAGGAGAGGTTCGCGACGATGGTGCCGTCGGTGGTGTCGGGGATGGTCAGGCCCACCGCGAGGCTCATCGTGTAGAGGCCGTTCACCAGCCGTTCGCCGAACTCGGTCTCCGCGGCGAAGTCGGCGTCTAAGTGCAGCGGCTGCTGGTTCATCGTGAGGTCACAGAAGCGCTGGTTGTCGGATTCGCTGATGGTCCGGCGCTTCTCGTGTTCGATGGTCTCGCCCACCTCGAAGTCCTCGAAGTACTTGCCGGTCATGTCGTGGGCCTCGACGGCGGGGGAAATAGGCTCGTGGGTGTGCGCCCAGCCGCGCCCATCGCTGGTGTGGCCCGCGCTTTGATGGGTCGCGCGCACGATGGATGGCCATGCCGCGAACCCTTTCCGAGGAGGCCGAGGAGCTGCTCACCAGCGAGCCGCTCGTCGGGCACCTCGCCACGTGCCACGACGGGAACCCGCACGTCGCGCCGCTCTGGTACAACGTCCACCAGCACGTCATCGAGATCACGACGACCGGCCAGAAGCTCGAGAACCTGCGGTCGAACCCGCGGGTGGCGCTCTCGGTCCAGAAGGCCGTCGACGGCGACCCGGAGTGGGGCGTCACCGTCCAGGGGACGGCGACCGTGCTCGACGACGAGGCCACCGCTGCAGCCCGGCGACGCGTCAACCGGCGCTACGGCGTTCGCGAAGGGGCTTGGTCGGAGAACGTCGGCGTCCGCATCGACGTCGGCTCGGACACGGTCACCTGGCAGTAACTCTCCCGATTCGGGGCGGCCGCGACGATCCCCCGATCAGAGGACCGTCCCGTGCTTCTTCTGGGGCCGCTCCTTCTCGACCGTCTCGTAGAACGCGAACCGCTCGACGAGCTGGTCGCGGAGGTCGCCCGGCGGGACGATCTCGTCGATGACGACCTCGCTCGCCATCCGGTGGACGTCGATGTCCTCGCGGTATTCCTCGCGTAGCTCGGCTTCCTTCTCCGCTCGCTCCGCCTCGTCCTCGATGTCGGCGAGGCGGTTGGCGTAGACGGCGTTGATGGCGGCTTCGGGGCCCATGATCGCGATCTCCCCGCTGGGCAGGGCCAGGGTCGACTCGGGGTCATAAGCCGGACCCGACATGGCGTAGATGCCGGCGCCGTAGGCCTTCCTGAGGACGACGCACTGCTTCGGCACCGTCGCCATCGACGTGGCGTAGATCATCTTCTTGCCCTGCTCTAAGATGCCCTCCTTCTCGACCTGGGAGCCGGCCATGAAGCCGGGCGTGTCACAGAGGTAGAGCAGCGGGATCCCGTAGGCGTCACAGGTCCAGACGAACCCGGCGGCCTTCGACGCCGATTCCGGGAAGATGGCGCCCGCCCGATGGGCCGGCTGGTTCGCGACGATGCCGACCGGCCGACCGTCGATCCGGGCGAACGCCGTAACGATCTCCTGGCCGTACTCGGGCCGGAGCTCGAGGACCGAGTCGGCGTCGACCACGCGGTCGATCACGTCGCCGACGTCGTAGGCCTTATTCGGGGCCTCGGGCACGACGGCGTCGATGCCGGCCGGCGACTGCGCCGGTGCTCGACCGGCTGTCTTCGGCGGATCGGCCTCGCAGTTGTCCGGGAGGTAGCCCATCAATTGGGCGACCAGCGCCCGGGCGTGTTCTTCGTCTTCGGCGATGAGGTCGGCGCTCCCGGAGTGTCGGGCGTGGACGTCGGCACCGCCGAGGTCCTGCATGTCGATCTCCTCGCCGGTGACCATCTCGACCATCCGGGGGCTGGCGATGGCCATCGCGCTGGTTCCGCGGACCATGACGGTGAAGTCGGCGAAGACGGGGGTGTAGGCCGCGCCGGCGATGCAGGGACCATAAAGCACGCAGATCTGGGGCACCCGTCCGGAGAGCCGCGAGTGGTTGAAGTAGTACTTCCCGATGCCCTCCCGGTTGGCGAAGAAGCCGGTCTGCTGGTCGATGCGCCCGCCGGAGGAGTCCATCAGGTAGAGCACCGGCTTGCCGGTCTTCAGCGCCCGCTCCTGCATGCGGAGGAACTTCTCGACGCCCTTCTCGGCCATGCTCCCCGCCTTCACGGTGAAGTCGTTGGCCATCACGTGGACGTCCCGGCCCTCGAAGGCGGCCGCGCCGGTGAGCAGGCCGTCGGCCGGCAAGCGGTCATCGGCGTCGAACTCGGCGAAGGTGCCGTCCTCGAAGCGGAGGCCTTCCTCGCCGAACCAGAGCTCGAGCCGGTCGCGGACGAAGAGCTTCCCTTGGGCCTCCTGGCGCTCGCGGTACTTCTCGGGCCCGCCGCGGTGGATCTCGCCGATCTCCTCGCGGATGCGGTCCTCGCGGTCGGTCGGGCCGAGGTCGTCGGTCGCGTCGTCGTCGTTGGTTTCCGACGCGTCGGCCCCGGCCGTCGCCACGGGTTCGCCCCCGGCGGCCGTGTAGAGCTCGACGGCTTCGTCTAAGTGCTCGGATAGCGCCTCCGCGATGGCGGCCGCCTCCTCGGGGTTCGTCGACGCGTCGATGGTCACGCGCATGTCAGTACGACCTCGGGAAGCCGATCTCGCGGGCGATGTGGTTGTACGCCATTTGCTGGGTTACCGGGGCCAAGCGGGTGAGATTGATCTCGCGCCACCACCGTTCGACGTCGTACTCCGTGGCGTAGCCCCACCCACCGAACGCCTGCATCGCGTGCTTGACCGTCTCGATGCCGGCGTCCACTGCCGTCGCCTTGGCGACGTTCGTCTCGTAGGCGCAGTCCTCGCCGCGGTCGAACAGCCACTCGGCCTTCTTGCGCATCAGCCGCGCCGTCTCCATCCGGGCGTACGCTTCCGTGAGGGGGAACGAGACCGCCTGGTGGGTACCGATGGGTGCGCCGAACACCTCGCGGTCGTTGGCGTACTCGATCGCCGACCGGGCAGCGAGCTCACCGATGCCGGTCGCGGCGGCGGCGAAGCCGACCCGCTCGGGGTTCAGCATGTCGACGAGCACCCACCAGCCGTCGCCCTCCTGCCCGAGGAGGTTCTCCTCGGGAACGCGGACGTCCTCGATGACGACCTCACAGGAGTTCGAGTAGTTGATGGCGTGCTTCGGGATGGGCGACGTCTCGATGCCCGGGTCGGCCATGTCGACGACGAAGAGGCTGATTCCGTCGGTGCCGCGCTCGACCTCGTCGCGGGGCGTGGTCCGTGTCACGAGGATCATGTTGTCCGCGATGTCGGAGAACGTGATCCACGCCTTCCGGCCGTTGAGGACGTACTCGTTACCGTCGTGCTCGGCCCTCGTCGCCACGTTCAGTGTGTTGGTGCCGGCCTCCGGCTCGGTGATGGCGATGGAGAAGTTCCGGTCGCCGGCGGCGATGTCCGGGAGGTAGCGCCCCTGCTGGTCGTCGGCCCCGTGCTCCCGGATGCCCAGGGCGGCCATGCCCGCGGTGAGGACGAGGTACCACGTGCCGGCCATCCCACACCCCTCGGCACAGAGCGTCTCCATGGCGACGCCCATCTCGGCTAGGCCCATCCCGGCGCCGCCGTACTCTTCGGGCACGAGCAGCCCGTGGAAGTCCGCCTCGGCGAGCTCGTCCCAGAAATCGGCCGCGAAGGCGCCCTCGGCCTCCTTCTCCCGCCAGTAGGCCGGGCCGTATTCGGCCGCGATGGACTCCGCCGTCGAGCGGACGAGCGCTTGCTCTGCGGTCGGCTCGAAGCTCATGGGCCCCCGTCGGCGCGTCGGGCCGGGGCGGACCATCGCCGGCCTGGCCCCGAGCGATTCCACGTCATGTTCCGGGAGAGTGCCGCCACGGTCAAAACCGTATGGGGGTCGCCCGACCGGCGGCCAGGGGGTGGGCGGATGGCCGATTCCAGCGGGCCGGTGCCGCCGCTCTGGACCGGCCGCCCTCACCACCTTTCGCCGGGCTTAATACGCACTCACGACTCCCACCGAACGACACACATGAGCGACGACCGGACCATCCTCCTGATCGGGAGCGGCCCCATCCAGATCGGCCAGGCAGCGGAGTTCGACTACTCCGGCGCGCAGGCCTGCCGAGCCCTCCAGGAGGAGGGCGTCCGAGTCGTCCTCGTCAACTCCAACCCGGCGACCATCATGACCGACCCGGAGATGGCCGATAAGGTGTACGTCGAGCCGATCACCACCGAGGCCATCGCCGAGATCGTCCGGAAGGAGCGCCCCGACGGCGTCATCGCGGGCCTCGGTGGCCAGACCGGCCTCAACGTCACGGCCGAACTCGCCGAGGAGGGCGTCCTCGAGGAGTACGACGTGGACGTGATGGGGACCCCGCTGGACACCATCTACGCCACGGAGGACCGCGACCTCTTCCGCCAGCGGATGGAGAGCATCGGCGAGCCGGTGCCGGCCTCGACGACCATCTC